>Ga0070679_100000064_pt1 | contig 79313 bp, 107 predicted proteins | sample KBSC63BmetaG_FD_65652 | JGI IMG/M metagenome (GOLD analysis project Ga0070679, IMG submission 65652) | Corn rhizosphere microbial communities from Kellogg Biological Station, Michigan, USA - KBS C6-3B metaG | ecosystem: Host-associated > Plants > Roots > Rhizosphere | place: USA: Michigan... | reverse complement strand
CTTGGAGTGGTTATTCTTTCCCATCGTCAGACCGGTCAGTAGAGCGTTCACAGGCGAGCATCCGCCGGACGTGGTGTCGAGCCATTGCGTTCTTGTATAGCCATGCCGGGGAGCGAAGTCATGACGGTCGAGCGGGTCAGGAGAAGCCGGTACATGCAGACTTCCTCTGGCCTTTTTGGCTTGGCGTCCTTTCCACTCAGTCGATTCGCCGTAGACTGGAAGTCCCTTGTTGGGGCTCAGTCCGGCGTCACCTACAAAGGCGGGGGTCAAGTATTCGGTATATAGGCTCATGACACATACCCTATCGAGACCCATATCGACACGCAAGCCCAGTCTAAATAGTCGTCTTTGCGGAGATTGTCCGACTTGTCCCGATTATATCGGGAGTCCGTCGTAGTAAGGCGAGTCATCGGTATACTCGGGCATCTCTAAGAATTCAATCTTGCCGTCGACTACAGTGCCCCAGACTATACGGTGCTCCTTCAGCGCCGTCACTTCAGGGAATTCGAACTTGTCGAGCGCATTCTCGAATTCTTCAGCTTTAACACCTCGCGAGATTGCTCTCGCTGCAATGTATGGAAGCTCTCGCTCGTAAACTTCAAGCACGTATTCCATGGAGTATGCAAGCAGAGGTTTTCCCATGCCTGACCTGTTAGGCACATTGCCGATGGGATCACCCCACTTGCCCTGAGCACGCCAGCTATTGAAGGTCGGCGTTGAGATGAAGAACATTTGTTCTATCTCTGGCCGTGTTACCCATGTCTTCAGTGCTAAATGTTCCGTCATCTGATCAATATGACATAAATATTATATCCTGTCAACCCCTATCTTGAGGCGCCCATGATAGGCGCACAATGCCGAATGTGCTGATATCGTTGGTTAGCTCGGTTTATGTGGGCTATATCGGAGACACGTGTCTCCGATTGTCAGCCGATGTGTCTCCTATATAGGCACCTATAAACACCTATAAACGCAGCAAAACCACATACTTTTATATGCGGTTTTCGTAATAGGAGACATCAGCGGACACCCTCCCTTACGCATAAGCCCACCCCCCCTGATATAGGATTGTCCCCGCGTCGTAGAGTATACGAATGATAAAAGGAATACCATCGTGATTGTCCGCTGTTTGAAAACACCTCCTAGGTAAACGTCTATAAACCCCTCTTTTAGTAGCTACTTATAGTAGTTTATATACTAAGTATTTAGGAGACTATATAGGGAACAATGTAGGGGCATAGGGCAGACACTCGGAGACAACCATCCTATACGTTACATACAATTCACTCATGGAAGCCATCGACTGTGCAATCTTCTAGATATACAGAGCTGCAAATAAGTTCATTAGATTCTCGGGAATTTTTCTGTGCGTCGCTTGGAGGCTTAGGGCAAATCGCGGGCACCCCCCCTCGAATTTAGAGACTCCCCTGCCCGGCCTAGCGATGTAGACTGCCCCATTTGTGAGGTTTTACACAGTCAGCACGTATGTCCTAATTTGCGAAGACTGTACTAACTGTGTGGGATGGTGCATGGTCCGATAATATGCGCTATCGGCACGGTGCCCAATCTGTGCCATATATCCAGGTTATACAGACAGTCGTCTATATCCTATATGCACCTACCCCACATGCACACATAGGACATACTGCATATACAGTCACATATGCACGCATGCCCGCACCATGACGTGATATATCGGACAATTCAGAAATTTCTAAAGAATTAGAACATGCGAGGCAAATATAGCAAGTCCTCCTCTCCTACATCATCTACGTATAAGTCATCAAAGAAATATTCATCGCATTCTACCCAGTTGCATACACAGTGGGGTATGGCACGCATAGTACGCAGGTGCCTATACATAGGGCATTCTTCACCCTAGCCTAGCCATAGGTGAGTATGTCTGGTTTGCACACATATGTCCGTTCTGTCTCATCTATAGATTGCTAATGTGACGTGCGTCACATACAGTCATCAATAAGTCCGATTTGCCCATCTAGCTATATTGCATCCCGATGTAAGCTAACTGATACGGACTTATCGGACAGGCTGCATACCGCCATATAGCATGCCAATACCGACATTTCGCCTGTCCGTTTCAGTCTATTTGCCCAAGATTGTCATAGTTTGATTTGTCCTATTTTGTCACCTTGTGTCCAAAGATAGGATTGGATTGCAACACAAATCCACATCAGCGCGGTTCGGGCAACCGATCGGGCAACGTGCAAAGTCGGACATATCAGACTAACGCACACTTTCCCCCGCAATGCGCCTGATACGTACATAGTCAACTAAACAGTCGAACTAGGGCAGAAGTACTAACACACCCAAAATTCCCAATGTCTACAGTTCGGTATCTTTCCCCTCTAAGCCATATAGCGGACTTAGGGGCACAAAGGTATCGTTCTGGTCGCATTGGGCGATGACGTGCCTTTGAGTATGGAGTGTGTGCAATGTCCAAATTCATCGTTACGCGAAGGTTGCGCCAGATGGTGATTTCGCGCATCAAGGCCGATATGACCAGAATGGACGCAGAGCGGGCAGAATACGCCAGTAATGACACTTCGTCTGATGCTTTCTACTACGACCACACTGAGACAAATATGGACATCGAGCTGGTTGTCGAAGATGTCCGAATCTTCCCAAAGGTCAATCGGTGGGGCGATATCGGCGAAATGGAGGTTACGTACAGCTCGCGCGGATATCGTGCGAGCTACGGCTTTACAGTGCTTGGTCGAGTTTCATGCTACGCGAACTGACCTGAATCTAGCCCTTTCTACCAAAAGTCCGAAATAAACACTTTGGTAGATTGGAGATGGTTCAGCCCGAATCATCCAGTATAGGGGAGTGTGTGTAGAATGTATGATTTCAGCTATGCGAAGTCGGTTGTCACCGAAATGCATCCGAAGGGTAATTTCAGCCTGTTGGCCGAGATGCACCAAGCGGCCATCGAGTCCGTTTCGGCCAGTATCGCCGAATGTGTCCAGGAAGATGCAATCGAAGTACTTCGGGACGTTCTGACCGGTCTGGGTGTCGATGTCGCAACTGCGCTCAATGACCCGAATGCAGCACAATTGATCGGGTTTCTCCAGTGTTACCTCGAAGTCGCAATCGTCCACAATGGCCGGTATGTCAACGGCGAGACATTCGACCGAACTGTACCGGATGGCACGGCAAACACCGAGATGGTCGAAATGCCCAGCCTGCGTGATCTGACCGCGTTGCCGGTGTAAGACTCATCTGTTCGGTTTCGCCAATATCGTTCACAGTCGTAAAGATTGAGTACTGTGGGCGGTATTAGCCAAACCGGCTAGAATGTCAGCTTCAGGGAGTGTGTGCTAAATGACTGCTATCAAGCCTTTGGTCGGTATGACCGTTTCTTCGCCAATCGGCGAAATGACGCAATACGGCCCAAAGATAGTTTCAGGTCAAATCATCGGAGTGTCCGATGTGACCGAACAGTTCGATGTGTCCTACGAGTCCGGAGAGATGAAAAGGTACGGATTCGAGGATTTCGGGCGGAAAGCTTCGTTTCATCCGACTGGTGAATTTCCTCACTATGAGTGGAATCAGCCGTATTACAACGAATGCGAACGAATCACCGCATCTGACATACCTACGCCCGTCCTGGCCATGTATGCGCTGGCATCGGATGCGTCTGAATCGTCCAAGATCAGCGCCAACGGCAAGAATGGTGCAAAGAAGTACTACCAGTCGCTCCTGGCGGATTCCGCCACTCATACCCAGCTTCGGTGGGAAGCGGCAGAAGTCCTAGTCCAGCGCGGTATGGGACTCGACTACCTTTCGTGGTGAACTGTCCGGTTTCGCCCAGAATGACGACGTCTGGGCGTTACCAGGTGGTTCAGCGTGAACTGCCCCTAAAGGTTGTGGAGTGTGTGCTATGTACAGTATGACCGAGAAAGCCACTAGCGAGGAAAAGATGGCCTTCTTCCGTTCTATCCATCCTGACTACTACGTCCGAGAAACGGGCAATGTAGACAGTCCGTCCGGGTATTTCGGTCTTGTCCGAATTGACGACAAGTTTCGGAATGACTGGGAAAACGAAGTACGAGTGATCGGTGGCATCTCATCCATTCCGGACGGTATCGCCGATGGTGTCTACCTTGTCCAGATTGACAGCAGTGGTATAGTATGGGCATGGCAATCCGAATCTTCCGATGTGTCCAACGATGAGGCATTGCAGGCGAATTACGACGCTCTGGTCAAAGAATACCTTGCGTGGGAAGAGTCTTGAAATGTCCAGATTCATGCGAATGATCGCCCATGTCTTTGTTGCCCAGTATAGGGCAACAGTCGAAGCTCTCCGGGATGCCGGACCTGTACCACACTGAGCAAAACGTCTGACTGGTTACTAGTGACCGATAGCTCACGCACGAGAACTATCGGCCGCTATAGGCAGTTAGCCTGTTATACCCATTTTGAGAAGGTGGTGAACAAGATGCAAATGGTGGTGTTTGTCCTGATCTTCGCGCCTGTGTTGATTGCAGGTGGTGTGAAGCTTTACTTCGATATGCGCGAAGAGCGCTAAATGTCCGATTCTTAACTATTCATCTGGAGTGTGTGCAATGAACGAAACGCCTGTTATTATCGAGATCATCGGTATAGACGATTGGCTCATTTTCGGCCGGGATGCGCAAGGTGTGGTGTATTTCACCGTGTGCGAAGTATGGGGTGTTTGGCTTGATTCGCCCAACAAAGGCAGAGCTGATTACGGTACGTCCGAAGATGCCGCTGATTGGCGTTTCGTCATCAAGTGGGCGGATGACAACAAAGCTGACCTTTCGTGGCAGAAGGTGTACAGTGTCGGATTCGAGACAGAAGGTATGACACCAGGTGTTATGTCAGCGTCTGAACTGTCCGGTATCAGACGAAACATGGAGCGTGTGATGAATGCACCTTCTGTCGGTTGGACTCGGAGGTGAACGAAAAAGTCCGAATTGCACTTAAAGACACAACGTACCGATTCCAGTGTTTAGGGTGCTATCAGCCGTTTACTTCCTTCACGCCGTTTAGTGCGGCTTTCGCCAGGCATGTGACTGACTGTGTGCCATGTCCGTTTTATCCAGAAGACATCGATGATGAAGAAGGTGTCGTTCTGTCGTGGCGTGACCGGTTTCTGTTTGTATGAGTGAACAGCCCATATCGTGCACAGTGTGAATCTGTGGGCGGTATAGACTGTTTAGCCTAAACAGTCCCGAGTACTACTGGAGGTGTGCTTTGCCCACTGATGCCGAGCGTAATGTCCGAGTTGCAACAGTTGCGGACGAAGAGAAGTATGTCCCGAAGCTCTGGATTGCGAACGCTGCCCGGATGGCGCATTATGGACCGTATGAGTGCGTCTGGATGATTGACAACGCTTCGAACCTTCCGGTCGAAGTGTCCATTATCGACACGATCAAGTCGGTTTACCAGGTATGTCCGATTGTGGTGATTGACCCGCAAGATATGGATACCTGGACAATTGCAGAACTTTCTGAAGAGTGGCTGGAATGTCCCACTGAATAGCATCTGTCCTAGTTCGGCTGTTGAAAACACTGTGACCCGCGTCACATAAAACCAGCTGGCTTGAGTCGGCTGAACCGTGCTAGTGTCGCACTATACAAACCGAATCGCTAGAACGGGCCGACAACAAGACGCCAACAGCGCGTATGAGCGGCCTAGCTAGAACGGTTCGCTTTGTGTGACTAGACCGCAACGGCGTAGCTAGTGACGCTGTGTCAAGATTGACCCTAGACAACGCCGTGACATACCAGCACGGCCCAAGAGAGAGGGCTATTATCATGCCCGAACGGAGGTACACGCGGGCAGCCGTGCGTGCAGGCGCCGAACTGCTCAACGAGGTGGCTGGCCGCAAGTTGGTCAGTGTCTCGGCGTATTCACCAGGTGATGGTGCAACGCGCTACGAGATGCGCTGGACTGGCGGACCGACACAAACCGCTTTCGGTGCACGGGATGCCTGCGAGGTAATCCAGGGTGCACGCTACGCCCTGAACGCCTACCTGGCAATGACACCGAGCTCATGATCGGCTGGATACTCCTAGCCTGCGTCCTAGCATGGTCGGGCATAACGGCTGGCTGGGATAAATGGCGCGATGTTAGGCGAGACAAGCTTTAGTCAGATTAGGACGTAATCGGACAATTCGTATCAAGTGGTAACGAGTGCCCGATTGCGACCTTGTCAAACTAAACGGGCTACTCACGGCCGGAAGGCTGGAGAAATTAGTTTGGCAAACCGCTAGACGAGACCTGCGATAGATGCTAGTCTAGTCCTAGCAAACGAAAACCGGATAGCGCAGCCAACGGGGCTGGGCATCCAGCCAAGAAGATCTCAGGAGGATCACCATGGCGCGCAAGGACGAAGAGAACACCCTCGCCGAGGCCGAGGCGGCTGACGCAGCGGATACCGAGTCGGACACCCCGGCAGCGACCGAGGCTGCTGCCACCGAGAGCACTGGTGCCGAGGCACCGAGTGGCGAGACAGCTCCGGCCACCGAGACTCCGACAGAGAAGGTCGAGCCGGACCTGACCGCCTTCATCGCGGCTGCCGAGGCGGCAGTCATGAGCGGCGAGTACGAGATCGTCAACGCCGAATACAACAAGCTCGAGCGAGCTGGCAAGTCGGCTGCGACCAGTCACGTCAACGGTCAAATCAAGGCCAACCTCACGGCCAAGACCGAGACCGATGCCGAGAAGGAGAAGGCCAAGGATCTCGCCTTCGCCTGGGGACAGCTCGGCCAGGCGCTCAAGACGGTCAAGGCCACGAAGGCCAAGGAGCCGAAGGCTCCGGTCAACCGGACCGAGGCGGTTGTCGACGGTCTGGCCAGCCTCTACCTGGCCTACCAGACCGCCAAGGCTGCCGTCAATCCGGAGGGTCTCGACGCGGACTGGGCCGACAAGGTCGCCGCTCGAGTCAGCGAGGTCGGTCCGCAGGTCGAGCAGCTCGTCGCGTGGCGCAACCTGCCCGAGCCGGCCGAAGGTACCGAGCCGACTCCCGAGCCCGAGGTCTCCGACGTGGCGCGGCGTGCCGTGCGACTGGCCTTCCAGGGCGGCAAGACCAGCAACAAGTCCGGCAGCAAGACCAGCACCGGAGGCGGCTCGACCTACAGCGGTCCGCGTCGCTCGATTCACAAGCACATCACCGAGGCCTTCGCGGGGCATCCGGTCGGCACCTTCCTCTCGGTCGCAGCGATTCGTTCCTTCGAGTCGAGCGAGTACGGGACCGACCTGCCCTCGGCCGGTGCCATCAGCGCCGCGATGAAGTCGCCGAAGTGGGCTGACGAGCACATCGTGCCCGGCAAGGGTGGCGAGAAGGACACCTTCGGCGCAACCAAGCGCTAGAGGTCGGCAGTGCAGCAAGACCCTCCCGCCAGGCCGCGCAGGTCTGGCGGGAGGTGCATGTCCCGAGAAGGTTCTGCTCGTCACACCTAACCAGCGGGCTGTTGGCCGGAGGCGAGTGCTAGGTTCAATACCTAGCCGGGACTCGAGCTAAATCGAAACGGACAACTGGTACAATTCAGGCGAGAAAATGTGCCTGTGTAAGCATGCGCGCGTGCCCGTGTTCTGGTACGCTAAAACTGGGCTGAATAGAAACGAGGCGAGTCATAACCGTGAGTGCTGAGTCAGTACGCGCAATCGAAGATGCAATTCGGGAACATGTCGCAGAAGAGTTTGCCGAGGTTATCCTCACCGACTGGGTTGTGATACTTGCTGCCGCAACAAGTGACGGATGCGGAGCTGCGACACAATACGACTGTTTAACTTCGCATTCTCCAATTCACACAGTCGAGGGTCTGCTTAGGCGAGGCTTGCGGATTATCACAGAAGTCAATCCAGTCTGAACCGTTTCGCCCGATTCGTCCGACGAAACCTGAGCGCGCAAAGTCGCGCTTGACATTGTCCGCTATGTATGGTTGAATAGACCTATACAAACACATCTGGGGAGTTGATCCGACTATGTCCAAGACGCCATCTGCGCCAAAGACCACGCGCCCGAACCCGAACAAGCAGGTACGTGGTCAGAGTCGAAAGAATCGGCGCATGAGTACGAAGGTAGCCAGACGGCTAGCCGCGCAGGGAAAGACCCGCTGGGTTATCCCGCGCGAGCGGCGACGTTTCAGCCGGTCTCGATACGTCAGCGACGCGCACTGATGATTACCACGGATCAGGCACGCGAGATCATGCGTGGCTACATGGCACCTCGTAGCGAGGCTATCAACGTCTTTGCGCAAACCGGCGAGATCACAACCAGTCTCGAAGATGAACTCGAGAACGAAATCGGCCTCGTCCAAGACGAGATCAATGGCGAGCCCAGCGAAGAGCGACACCGCCAGCTGGTGCTCATGACCGAGGAGCTGCATCGCGTAGTCGAATGGCTGAATCTCACCTGGGAAAGCGAACCAGCCGACGGAGTATCAGCTGATCCGCCAGAATCCGGCACGTATCGACCCGATCAAGCCACCGAGACCGACCTAGCTGACCTTATACGGCGCTTTGATGGTATGGGCCAGGGGGCAAACGCGCGCCTCGGTTACTACGGTCAGATGCGCGCGGGCGGTATGACTCACGCAGATGCAGTCCAGGCAACCTTTCTCAAGTATCAGGACTGGTGCACCGAGGTCTGGCCGATGCGTGACTTGGAGCTACCGTCATGAGCTACCGAGCTTGCAACAGTCAGCGTCTCCAAGAGCTAGTGCGAATGGACCCGCTCTGTGCAGTCTACGGAAAGGCGGAGTTCTGGCAGGAGCTTGACCCCAAGGGTCAGCACCTTCTTGTCATGGAACTGCCTTTCGTCAACGTCGAAGACACTCACAACATCATGGTGCACCGAGTCGAAGTCAACGCCAAGATGAAGGGCACTAACACTCCAACGAGATTCACAATCGACATTCCATCCAAGCACTGGGACTCACTAACCGTTATCACACCTGCATAGAAGACTGGCGAACTCTCATGAAGACATGTTACTTCGACCGCGAGACCAGGGCAATCGCGGACCTCGTCGCACCGCTGCCGAACTACGGCATCGGGTACGTGCCCGCCTGGCAGATCACGAGAATAAACGTACCTTTTCAATCGCGCGGTGCTGGGCTGGCTAGCGCACTCCTCAAGCAGATCACCGATGACGCTGACTCAGATTGCGTTGACCTCTGGCTTGGTGTCTTGCCTACCGACGGGCTTAACCGTGAACAGCTGATTGCTTGGTATGAGCGAAACGGCTTCAGGCAGCACAAGAACGGCATGATGGTGCGCCGCTGGGTTGGCGAAGATGTAGCTGTACCTGTCGCTACCTTCGAAACGCTAACCAATGGCGCGGCCTGGGGATACGGCGAAGGCGCTGGACAGATGACTCGCAGGCAGGCAGACGACCTTCAGGCAGCACTCGACTGGGCCTCGAGACTCCTCGAGAGGATCAAGACATGACTGACTTCGATAAACCTACTCTTCTACTGGCTATCAGTTCCGGAGTCTTCGATGATGACTTCGAGGAGATCTTTGGCGCGATCAAGCGCAGACGTGCTGCCATCGTGGCGGCACGTATCAACGAGCTCAGTATCGGCGATCAATTCCGTATCGCTCGGATCACACCCAAGGCGTTCGAAGGCGCAAGGGTGGAGCTGGTGGAGTTTCGTGGTGCCAACCTCAAGGTTGTCTTCCTTGATGACATCGGCTATGTCAAGAATCGCAGAGTGTACTGCATCGGCGACGAGCTCATCATCCCGCGCATATGTGTAGGTGAGAAGATATGAGCGCCTGTGCAACCGAGCGATGCGAGCGTCCTGCTGCATGGCAGAGCGTCCTTGAGGTCAGTATTCTGGGCAGCAATGCACCAAGGCGTTGTACTGTCTGCTGTGACGTCATAGGGGAAATAGTTCAGTCCATGATTCAGGCGCAAAAATGCGTCGTGCCTGAATGCGCGAGAACTCGGCAAACTGAACTGGCTATTCTTCCTGTGTTTTGCGGCAGGATTCCGAAGCATGCACCCCACGATCTGTGCGACGGCTGTCCTCCGGGGGACTGGCTGCATCCTGAATTGGAGGTAGCAGAGCGATGACTCATATGCTCCAGAATGTATCCGAAGATTTCCCGGTCCAGTTTGCTCAAGGCATCCCACAGGGACGATATGCCTGGCATGCGGCCGAGGGCGAGCCTCTCCAGTTCATCTGGATCAAGGATTACAGGACCGGCAAGCGTAATGGGCAGCGCCGGATCAGAACTCAGCACGGGCCGTGGTATGAAGATGCCGTGACCTTCCATCCGACCGGCAAGATCTCGCTCTGGAAACCACAGATCGCCGAGGTTCTTGTCGGCGTATACTGTGACATTCAGGGGTGCGCTAGAACATACGCCGTAGAACTCGGAAAGTGCTTCAAGTGTTACGCCGAGCTCACCGATACTCGTTCGCGCTACTACGGCTGCGGTCCAGAGTGCGAGAAGAAGGTCCCTTGGTACTTCGAGGAGATCGACAACGAGGCCGAGGGCACATACGAAGAACTCCTAGCGCAAGGTCGAATCGTGGATGGGAGACTCGTATCATGAGTAATTTACTTCAGCCACCGAGGTTTTATGCTCCACTTGGAGTCAAGCCTTATGTATTACGAAGGACTCTCGAGCAAGACGTAGTCGAACTTCGAGATATAGAAACTGCTTTTCCGCATCAAGTTGGAAAACCGCTGGAACTCAAGTCGCAGGCAATCTACGTCTGGTGGAACGTAAACGGTACGTTTGCCAGATGTGGCTGTGGCGAAAGATCTCGTTATTACATAAAAACTAGCAGAGCAATTCACAAAGCTCTAACGAGATGGGCAGAAGGTCATCGGTGCTTGTCGCCGACACCCGGAGTGCCAGTCGATGTACCAATTGAGGTGCCAGTGTCATGAGCAGTCTATATGTTCTCTCGCGGACTACCAACAATCGCCCGTCTGCGCAGCACGAGGTCAAGGGCGGTCACGACACGCTGGCTATCTGTGGCATTGACATGCAGGGCTGGTCTCGGTACTACATGCCTTACAAGCTGCCCATCATCTTCTGCATGAGGTGCGCGAAGGTCACAAAGAGTGGAATGAAGTCATGAGTAGGCAGATGAAGATACATGACGCTGTCTTCGACGATGCAGTGACAGTCACGCCAGATTCAGTCACTATTCGCTGCAAGGACGTGACCGACAAAGATCGACCCGTCAACTTGAAGCTCACTGATGACGAGCTGATTGAGTTGATCAAAGTGTTAGATCAGGCAATGGTGCATCGGCGCTCCATGAGAACTAACACCATGACCATTCTTGCTGGCTGGAACTAGTATGAGCTCACAATTCCAGAAGCGTGTCTATGGCACGGCGGCTGTGTGCGTGGTCGTGCTGGCTGCTTACGGTCTTGGCGAGGGACACGGCTCGTCTAGCGTAAAGACCAAAACAGTCACACGCACAGTGACGCACACTGTTACCGTGCATGATCCAGGCAAAACCCAGACGATCTACCGTACTTCACCTGAGTGCATCAAGTACCTAGCAGATGCTGATGCACTCACGGTCCAGTTCGGTCGATTCACGGCTGCGTATGGTGGTATCACCGACCAGTTAAACCTGGCATTCGACTCGATCGAAAGCAAAGACGAAGAGACTCTTAACATCGCACGTATCAAGATAGCAAACTCCGACCGAGCAGCATCTGACGCGGTCAGCACGATACTCACCATGCTCGCACAGACACAGACTGATAAGAAAAATTGTGAGGGAAAGTAAGTGACGACTCCAGTGAAGAGCTGCGCTAATTGTCCTAGCCTGCTCAGGCCACCAGAGGCGGTCGACTTCTTCGGAAAGACAGTCGGCTCGCCTATGTGTGCTCGGTTCGGCACAGTGCTGGGTAGACCGAGTTTCACTGGCGATGAAGAGCGATCACTCCAGAAGCGTATAGCCCGAGACTGCAAGCGCCACGGTGAGCACAGACCAAGTAAGACCGATACTAAGAATGTCTTCGCTCCCCTAGTGAGTATGCCGCTTGTCATCGAGGAAGATGATCCACGTCTTCCGGCTACCAAGAACGCGGCTACTACCTGCTCGACATGCGTTTTCTACCGCAGGCCTGATGACGTTCTCTCGGGTTACGGCTGGACAGCTGGTATGTGTCAGCGCAAGGGCATGCTTGTTCTTCCGCACATGACGCGCACAGTAGCTGAAGCCTGTGATGTCAGTATTCAAGGCCCACCGATGCATTTCGCCGTTGAGCTGCGTGACTTCTATGAGGCTTCCTACCATCACGTAGATATCTTTGCCTCCTACGGTGCCGGTGTGATGCATCCGCTACAGCATCCTACCGACCGCCCCGTCACGGACGCACAGCGCAAGGCTGGCATCGTGTCCTGGCGTAGGATCAGCGACCCTGACGACGAGGCGCGATTCACCTTCCTGCCGATCTACTCGCCTGAGATCTTTGCTGACGCTCAGCGGCGCAAGATTCCTCAGCCGGGTGACGACGAGCATCCCGAGCTCTATCTCGACCATGGCAACAATGTCTACAAGATCGCAGTCCTCTGGCGCGAGCTAGACGAAACGCCGATGCTCTGGGGTCCAGGTGGTGTCGGCAAGACCGAGATCGCTCGTCACATGGCATACCTCATGCAACTACCGTTCGAGCGATTCTCGATCACAGCCTCCACCGAACTCGATGACCTGTTTGGCAAGATGATGTTCGGTGTTCCGCCAGGCTCGCCTGAAGGGGCGCGAGAGTCAACGTACTTCCAATACGGACGACTCCCCTTAGCCTGGGGTAGGCCAGGTGTGATCTTGCTAGATGAGCCGAACACCGGCCAGCCTGACGTGTGGCAGGCCATCCGCCCACTGACGGACAATAGTAAGCAACTCGTCCTCGATTCTTCTGCCGCAGAGCATGTGATCAGGCATGCACACGCTTACCTTGCAATGGCAGGCAACCCAAGCTGGGACCCCAGAAACGTTGGCACTAACACTATCGGAGACGCTGACGCATCACGACTCATGCACCTACGCTTTGGCCTACCGCCCGAACCACTCGAGAAGAAGATCATCGCTGAGCGAGTCAAGCTTGACGAGTGGGAAATCAGTGCAGAACAGCTAAGACTGCTGATGGTGGTAGCGGGCGATATCAGAGCCTTGTCTGAGGCCGGCAGTCTAACGACCACCTGGGGCATTCGCCACCAGATCAAGGTGGCCCGAGCGCTTAGGTGGTTTAGCCCACTAGCGGCGTATCAGTTAGCGACTGATGACATGGCACCAGACGAGGCTTCTGCTGTACTGGAGTCAGTCAAGTCCGCGTTCAAGAGCGGCGTTTAGCATGTGGTGGCCGATACTTAGGGCAGCCATTATTGTCGCAGTGGCTATTACTTTCTTAGTGTGGTCTGGAGGTGACGATTAAAGAAATGACGACCTTTGGTTCCAGTAAGGCTAGGCGTACTCGTAGACCGAATCCTACAAAGCCGACACCAGCCGAGGTGCGTGCCGGTGATGCGGTAAGAGTCTTTCGGACAATGCTGCCTAGTCTCAACGCTTACGCCCGTGCTATCACTGGCGACCCAAAGGTCACAATTCAGATTACCTCGGATAACGGCAGCTCTGAGCGTCATACAATCTACTTCCAGCCACCTATTAGACTTGGCGACAAGACGCCGCATGACTTAATGCACTGCAACAAGCGCAATGCCGCTGGGTTTCAAATTTGCTTAGCGTGCCGTATCCGCGAGCACATCATGGCTGTAATCTATCACGAGCTAGGTCACATTACTCAGGGAACTTTCGAGCGGTTCTCTCTAGATGATGTCGCATATCTCCTGCGAGTCGCTGTTCCGCTGTGGGGAAGATCAATTCTGGCCTACCGTAATAAGGCCGAAAAGCATATCGTAGAAATAGAAAGTCGTACGGACGACCGTGCAAATGACTTCATGAATTTGTGCGCTGCGGCCCACCCGTGGCTGCCGAAGATCTTCAATGCTATCGAGGACGCTCGTGTCAATGAGCGGATCTTTCGTATTCGTCCCGGTGTGCGAGCTATGTACGAAGCCATGATGGCAGAGGTTCAACAAGAAGGAATACCTGAGCCAGGAACCACTAACCGAGTTATGTGGCGCGACTGTGCAGATGATTTCCAAATTGTCTTAGCGGTCTATGCGAAACTAGCAGGGTATAATTCTGACTCATGGTTTAGATGGAACATCGTTACAGCAGCTCGAGATGTAGAACTCAATGAAATCTTCGCTAAATTCTCCATCGAGCAGACCAGTCGTGACTCGTTTCACCAAGCATTCGATGTACTTAAGCGGCTCAACGAGATGGGCTTTCTGCGTCTCCCTGAAATCGAATCTGAGGTAAAGCCGCCGCGCGTACCACCTCCACCCGCCGAACCTGAACCAGAACCAAAGAAAGAAGAGGCAGATGAATCTGAGTCAGATTCTACAGATGCCCCCCGGTCCGATCCAGGATCTGGCACTGAGGACGATGATGATGGGTCTAAGGGACCAGAAGATTCCGACTCTTCGAGTAGTCCGAGGAGAGAAGAAGATACTCCAGGCGATCCTTCAGGGGGAGCAGGTGAAAGCGACGATAGTGCAGGTGCACCTGAGTCCGGGGAAGAGGGTGATCCCGAAGGGGAAGGATCTTCAGATCCATACATGGAGCAAGGTGAAGGACCGGACTCTGATGCAGATTCTGGTAAGACGGAAGAAGGTAAAGCTGGTTCGGGGTCTGGATCTTCACCTGAAGGGTTGCCGTCTGAAAGTGACCCTTCTCGAGATTCGTCCGGAGAAGCTTCTGATAACCCTGAAGGATCTATAGATGGTTCATCTGGATCATCCGACTCTGAGTCTATCGGAAGCGACGAAACTACTGAAGAACCTTCCGAACAAGAGGGTAGTGGTAGCAGGAAAGATAGTGCGGACGAGGGGCCTGAATCACCAGAGCTCCCTCTCGACACTGATCCCGGAGGATCACTTGGTGATCCAGGTGGAGACGACGGATCGGATACTGACCTTGCAGGAGTCGATCGCGGTAAGCCAGTTCCGATCGAGCCAAGCCAACCGGAGCTTGAGGGTGAAACTCCTGATAGGAATGGCGAGAGCCATGGATCGGATGATGGCGGAGAAACAGTGGACACTGGCGCAGCCGGTGAACCGATTGAGGTTGATATCACACTTGACCCAAACGGCTCTACAATCTTCGCACAACCCGATGACGTAAACGTCGAGTTAGGCGACCAGCTAGAGCCAGACGAACGCACCGCCAAAGAGCGTGCAGACGATCTAGCTGCACTTAAGATCGCAGTTGATCAGGGCAGCTGGTTTGAAACTCCCGCTAGAGGTGTTGACGGTGTAGTAATGCACAAGTTTGACGAAGACGGTGACGGAACAGGAATGGAACCTGGAGAGATTCGTCGCGGCGAGAACAAGGTGAAGGTGACGGATACGCAGCTCCGGAGACCGAGACAACAGATGCGTCTGGTGTTTGAGGCTAACCGTCGAGCGCGCATGCAGCGACACCTCAAATCCGGACGAGTCAACACTCGAGTTCTCGGTAAGCGTGCGCCATTAGGCGATCCGCGCCTGTTTCAGGTCAAACGCCTACCGGGTAAGATCGACTACAGAATCGTTATCGGTATGGACTTGTCCGGTTCGACCGTTGGCAGAAATCTCATGATCGAGAAGAATGCGATCTATGCCCAAGCGGAACTAGCTAACGGTCTTGGAGTGCCCTTTGAAATCTACGGGCACTCGGGCATGGTCTTTGACGCTAACCTTCACATTTACCCGATAAAGACCATTGACGAGCCATGGGATGACAAGACAAAGGTTCGCCTGATGAACATGACTGCGATTAATGCCAACCTCGACGGGCACGCACTCGAATTTCTACGCAAGCGTGCCGATCAGTCAACCGCTGCACATACCATCATTCTGTACTACTCAGACGGAAAAATGCCCGCCGAGAACGGTCCGGAAGAACTCGTTATTTTGCAACGCGAGATCGGTTACTGCAAGCAGCGCGGGCACACGCTCATCGGCGTAGGTATTCGTACTGACTCGCCACGTAGGCACGGGTTAGACACTGTTCAGCTCGATGACATGGACGACTTACCCAAGGTTATAGCCTTCCTTGGCAAATACTTAGCGCAGGTGAATGTGAAATGAGTACCACAAACTTTGGCTTTTTACTTATGGGCCTTAGCGTAGGCAGTATGCTGATTGAGATTTATTACACCATTCAGGCAATGCGAATGCACACCTTTAATGAGCTAATTGGAACGTTACTGGAAAAAGCTGTATCCGAAGAATATGGTCTTTCTGACTTAACTCTTGCGGAATTTCAGCAACGTATCGAGCTTGTAGGTATTGACATGTCGCTCAACAAAGTACGTAAATCCTGGATCAGTAATGCCGACAAGAGGAAGTGGTGGAAGAAGAAATGAAGGTTATAGACTTTCGTGTCGTTGTTGACGACGAGACGTATCCAGTCGTTGATATTCCGAGCATCTTGACTAGGATACTCGGCTCTCATCGAGAAGTCCTCGGAGCTGTCGAGTTGGTTCCAGATGGATTCGGCCGACTCGCAGCGAATCCTGATCATGCTGAACTCTCGCTCAGACTTCGCGCTAGTGAAGGCAGGGCGTTGGTTCTCGATGCACTCAAAACAGGGGAGGTGAAATAAAGGTGCCAAAGATTGGTGATCACAGGTACAGGAGCGACAAGTTCGGCTACACGGTTGTGGCGATCCGGTGGACCGGAGATTGGGAAGGCTTCAGAACGCTTGCAGCTGAACTTGGCTTTCCGGTCGAGGAATTCAAGCCATTCGATAACGAGCTTCAGATTCCAGCGGCTGGTGCGACACTGGCTAACCTCACCGACCCAGATTGGATAGGTGTCGGCGGCAGGCGACACGGCAATCTTTCAAAGAACTGCTGGGCTGGAATCAGGGAAAGCGATGGCGCGTTTTGTACCTGGGGCGAGGAACTCTTCAACGAGGTGTTCTTTGGTGGGCCACCTGTTGGACTCGGGTAGGAACGGACCGAATTGGTCAAGGATTATCCGTCTGATTATCCACGTCGGTGAGTCAAAGATTCTACAAACAAAAAGGAGGTGATTAACCAGATGCAAACCATGCAAGAATTCTTCGATGAATTCAAGAAGTGGCTCGAAACCAAGAAGTCCGAGTCTGAAATCGGAGACTTCGGCCTGATCGAAGACCCAGATAAGTGGGTTATGGGTATCGAGCTCGATGGTGGCGAGGAGATCTTTGTAGAGGTCACGCACGCCTAGATGCAAAACAACTTAATACAGCTAACCATTGTAAGGTAAACCCCTACCCAAGGAGAAACATGTCGAAGTACAAGGTCACCGCTGTCTACACCCTCGAGTCTGACGCGACCGAAGAGGAGCTCATTGAAGCCTTCGATCAGGACGTCGATGACACTGTGGACTGCGACCTGGGCGATTCTCAGGTGACGATCACCTACAAAATCGAAGAAGTCGATACAACCGTCGAGGTTCTCGAGTACTGACCTCGCGATTCGGTACCACCATAAGGGTACCTGGACAAAGAAGGGACTACAGTTGATCAAGAGAGAAATCAGAGAAATGTCCAGGACGGCGGTACTGAGTGTCCTGGCAGGGGTCCTGCTCCTGATCGTATGCCTTGTTGTCGGGGCGATGTTTGTCTTCGGATTCGGACTGTTTAGCAACAGCACCGCCAACTTTCGAGGCAACGTCAATCAGACGAATCAGATTCAGGGCAACGGCTCCTATCGAATCGCTGCGTACGACCACTTCTATAATCTGTGCGCTACTGTACAGACGGATGAAGGATCAATCGCAGCTGTTGCTGACGAGCTCAAGACAGCAACAGACCCACAACGCAAACTGGTGCTCGATGCGTCGCTGACATCGCTACGAATCAAGCGGATTGACGACATCAACCAGTACAACGCTGACGCCAGAAAGGACAAGACGCTAGGTCAGTTCAAGGCGTCGAATCTTCCATATCCGCTCGACCCAACCCAGGAGAAAACTGTATGTACCGTCAACTGATCGGTCTCCCCAGGAGATTCAGAAAGAGTACTGTCATTCTTGCTGTCATTCTGACTTTCTTTGCATGCTCTGCGGAGAGCTGCAGTAGTGGCAGCAGCAAGGGCCAGAAGACCGACAGCGCTATCCAGAAGACGAACTACGACCAGCTCGTAGCTCAGGACCCCGCGCACACCATGAGCGTGTCCCCGACTCGCAAGACGATCAATCGCTGGATCGACACCTGGGGCAAGGACCCCAACAAGTTGGCGTATGTGTACTTGCAGAACTCCAACGGTCAGCTGATTGGTTACTACGTATTCAAGGGGTTGCCGGTCTCTTACTGTACTGCGCTCACGCCGACGTACAGGTTCCAAGATCCTGGTGGCTCTGGTGATCGCTCGAATGCCATGGTGCCAGCGCCTTCAATCGACGGTGTGTTCTACTCAGGCGGTGAGTGTAATACCTACTACGGCTTCGACGCCACGTCTGGCGCGTACGTGGAATACACAGCTGGTCTCGGCATCAACGTACTGATCTACGACAAACCGCTCACGAACCATCCGAACGTCGAGAACCTGGCTCCAGGCGGCGGCAAGTAACGTCCGAGCAGGTGCGACGCCGACTCTCTGCACCTGATCAAAAAACATAGTCGGGGCACGTTCGCCTGGGTGAATGATCCACTCGGGAGGGTATTATCTCGGTTCGATTCCGAGCGGGCGTACGGGAATCAAGAAGGAGAAGTGTAATGAAGAAGTTTGCTGACGGTGTGTATGTGCGCTCCAAGCTTAAGTCTCGCGAGGGTCAAAGAGGGCGCGTCTATGCAGCTGGGGCGATTATGCACAGGTACACCGTTGGACCTGACGAGACGCTTGTTTTGTGGCTCATTGAAACGCCGAGTGATGGCGACTGGGCAGGCGATGTAGAGGTTGTCAAAACGCGCAACCTCGTAGAGATTCGCAAGGTCGTGACGGTTACCTGGGTAGACGTGAAGCGATGACTGACCGGTTAACTCCAGAACAGCGTAGACAGTGGAAGGCTCGCCCAGTAGCTGCCGACCTGGATGCTTGTTATTCCGAGCGGCCTATAATCACAGAGCCTGCTATCGGTACGGTAGGTGAAGTTCTCGGTATTCTTGCACGTCGCATGCCTCGTCACGGTCGGTCTGGCCGTGTTAGATTAAGACGGGACGAGAAGTGCGAATACGTCGCATGGCTACGTTCTGAAGGACTACCTGTACCGGATAGGTATTTGTGATGACTGATCTACTGGTTCCCGAATGGCTACAGACTCCACAGCCTTTGCCTATCGAACAGCGCGAAGGTAGCTTTCCCTTCGAACGTTTCTGGTCTAAAGTTGACAAGACTGAAGGCCGAGGACCGTGGGGTAACTGCTGGGAGTGGACTGAGACCTCTCGTTACCGAGGCGGCTATGGTGCTTTCTGGTGGGGTAGGACTCAGGTTGCACATCGTGTCGCCTGGGAGCACAAGTACGGCAAGATACCAGAGGGCTTTGTTCTTCTTCATCGTTGTGACAATCCGCCTTGCTGTAGAGTTGATCCAACTGGTCCGTTTGAAGATGACCACTTCTTTATCGGAACAGTCAAGGAAAACAATACAGACCGCGATTCCAAGAATCGAGGAATTGCGTTAACAGGAGAAGCAAACAGCATGGTAAAGTTAACAGCCGACCATGTCCGAGAGATACGCAGATTATCCAAATCCGGTATGCCGCAACAGAAGATCGCTGATCAGTTTTTTATAACGCAAGCCGCAGTTAGCAGGATTGTTCGACGCCAGACTTGGGCACACATTGACCCCTTGTAGGGCTTGTGCTCGCGCTAGGATGGCACTAGACTAACCAGCGTTAATGATCCACCGATTCGGCCACCACCAAGGCCTCATAACGACACAGGAGAAACCATGACCGAAGCAGTGGTCGAACAGATCGACCTCGAGAAGTTCGAGGCCCTTGTCGACAAGAAGGTCAAGCTCACCTACGTTCTCGATGGCGAAGAGATCGTCGCCGAGGGCACCCTCATGGCGGTCGCGGCTGGTCGAGGGGCGATGTTCCGCAAGCGGGGCTCGCAGGCACCCCTCACGCTCACCGAAGACCAGCTTCGTGACGTGGAGTCGATCGCCGAAGCTCCCAAGAAGGTCACCGCCAAGAAGCTCAAGGCGGTCACTCTCGATGAAGCTCGGGCTCACCTCGCCGACCGGCACGGCTACACGCTCAAGTCAGTCAACGATGCAACACCCGAGCAGGCGATGCTGGCTCACCAGCAGATCGACCACACCGACCTCGGCCACACGCACGACGACGGAACAGCTCCAGCTGCTACGTCTGAGTAAGACCACGGCAGTCCTTGAGTAATTCTCCGGGCTAAAGCGCTTTACCTCCAAGCGAAAAGTTCTACCTGCTAAACGGCGACGCACACAGCCAGTAATAAGGTAGCCAATAAGGTAGACAGCTGGTGAACGAACTCGGATTGCCTTCATGGCTGGTCCGGTGCATCGGGGCTCGCGCCCAGGAGCACTCGATGCGCCGGACCAGCGCAAAACCCTAACCTCGTAGGGAGAACTGAACAAAATGACTCATATTACCGATCACGAGCTTGAGTATATGGTTCGATGGGCTGCATCGAATGGAGCAACGATTCAACTTGAAGGCGAGGTTGGATTCGGCCGCGAATGCGTCGGCGTCTTGGTAGGCACGCACTATCCTGCCTACGACTGTTCAGAAATGGGCTTCAAGCCAGACGATGCTTACCACAAGCATGACTGTTTGGCAGTGTTAGGACGTGGACCTAACGCTGAGCGCCAACTTTATGAGTGGATTCGCTGGATAGATGAGCACGACGGAAAGATAGTCGTCGTTGATAGAAAAGCAGATAACGCGATTGACTTACTTTTCCACGGAGTGACCCAGGCAAAGGTGGTCTTCTGATGGCAAAGGTCAGGGTAGATACGACTCTTACGATCGAGCTCTCTAGCGGTGATACGTATGCCATCACCGAGACAAAGACGACAATTGCTGGCGATAACCCTCGCTACCTAGGCGAGCATGTCTACTACGCCACAACAGAAATAGCAGAACGATTCCGACCTTCGGTTGAGGCTCGGTTCGGCAAGAAGCCCGAATAATGCCGATCAAGTACCTCCCGGAGTCTGACAATTACTTGGTCACCTGTACTGTCCGACTCTGTTATGTGCATGTCTGCAAAGCAACACTCGAACTGGCTACTGAACATGAGCAAAATCACAAGTGTCCACAATCTAATGGGCAGACTCACTATTCCTGGGAAATTACTATGACACTGGTTGAGACGATGTGGGCGATTCTTGACAATGAGTTTGACAAGCTCATTGCGCTAAATAGCGAACGAGACGGCAAGAATGACGATCTTAGGGCGTTCGCTCAACACCGATTGAGGGGCATGGCTGAGATGACTGCCCTCTATATGTCGCCTCACTTTCGTGATGCTGATGAGATTGCCCGCGAAGTAGTTCATCGTAAGCAGATGCGAGACGCTGGACAACCTTACGAGACTCCTGGTATTGGTTCTCGACGCTATGAGATGCCACGCTACGAGCCGAGCGCTGCTCATAAAGAAACTCAGACTAAGCGCGAGAGCATTCAGGAACTCAATGCGCGAAGTGTTTCGCGTACACACCAGCAGCCGAAGGCCAAGCCAACAGTTAAAATTGTTGGCATAGACGCTGAAACGAGGTCTGCTATCGCAGGGCTCAAGGGTTTTGCTGAGGCGAACGAAGTTGCAACCATCTACGGTGTAGCCGTAGAAGATGTGGAGACAATCTGGCAAAATTGACGGTTGACACCCGATATAGTGTCATGCTATAATAAACAGGACAGGAGGTGTGCTGACAATGGCTTCAAAGATAAGTACAGCGGCTAGAGCGCACACTCCTGCCGAACGCAAACTTCGTGATGCTGCCTTTGTGGTTTACCAGGAACAAACCGCAAAGGGAAAAACACCAGATCAAGCATGGGATAGGGTTACCGATTTCATAGACTGCAATCTGGTTGGACGGGTCTTGACGGACGAAGGAGCGCTCAGTGGTTGCACGTAAGCCCAGGTTAGATGTGTGCTTCTTTTGTGACACATCTCCCTGCACCTGTGCGAAACCTGTCAAGAAGAGTCAACCAGCGACAGTGGAGACACAGGCTCCTGTCGTTGAAGAACCTGTATTTACCAAAGAGCAACCTCGTGTTGTTCGCAAAGTAAGTTCGCCTCCTCCTGCTGGTGTAGTTATCCCAGTAGCATCACCTCTAACTTCCACACCACCTCTAACTATCGTCCCTCCCGTTGTGAGAAAGGTTGAGCGACGACTTACAGACGATGAAATACTCGAGATCGCAGCGATTCAGGTGTTCGCCAAGGTTGGATTAATCAGTACTACTGATAACCCACAGCTTGCAGATCTCATTACTATGAGACTTACGCCCCAAGAACGGGCAGTAGCCTGGAGGGCGAGACTGTGATCGTTGGAACAGACTACTTAGCTGGTGATGAAGCCCAGGGAAGCCTATGGTCTTGCTATGTTTCTTCTTCAGGTCACCTACATGTGTCGGCAACCGGACACACTGGTTCTGGCCATGCAAACATAGTTCTCGCCAACAATCAAGCGCTCGTCTGTCGCAAACACAGAGTAGACGCTTCCGGCTCTTACTGGTGTGAGCATATCGAAACTGCAATTGCTCACCCTGCTCTCCTTGAAAATCTGACCCAAACTATTGGAAAGTCTACATTTGCCCTGCAGTTAAGAATCAAAGAAGATGTTTTTGCGTCAGTCATGTTTCATTCAGTTACCGAGGCTACTTACTCTGTTTCTGTAGCTGGACATAACGAGAATTCAATCGGTCTCGTTATGCCAGAGTACGAAGGATTGCTAGTTGTCAGAGAGATGGTAGTAAACCACTACGACGAGTGGACAGCTGCTTCCAAGACGATGTGCACCTCGACTCAGCACTGGCGAGCGACTAACGCGGTGTTCGGTCTCAAAGACAAGGTTTGTCTCGACGCCGAGAAGATGTGCTACCCGTGCGCAGCTAGAACAGCACAGGCAATGCGTCAGGTAGATGCACCAGAAACGCAAGACAACGGCTTTAGTACCTTGCCTCCTTCTACTCCAAAGAAGGTGCCACTAAGTCCATTTGCGGGCGGAAATCCTACAACGGTAGGGAGTACACGGTCTTCTGACGGTGCAGTATGGGATGGAACCTGCTGGGTTAATCACGGCAGAAGGAGTGATGTAAGTCTTCCCTTTAATCTAGGAAGCGCCTTTGCGTCAGCAGTTGATGAAGCTACCTGGTATGAGTTTCGACAGCACCTCGACGCCAAGGATCTCATCTAATGCCTCGCAGGTTCAACTACCACTGTACGCGATGTGGCTATGTTCCGGAGGGAACAGAGTCTGAAGCAAAGGCTGCCCTCACTGCAAAGGTGATTATCTTCAAGGGTGTCGGATACGGAGGACGGACTTTACGATCTCGTGTAGTGGAGTGGCTGTGTAGCAAGTGTTTGATCGCGGACCCTGTCTGGAATACTGGAGATAGAACCTTCTTGGACCAGATAGCTAAGGATCGTGCCTGATGGTTCTTAGAGGATCTCGTTCAGGTGCTGGATCAATTAGGGCTCGCAACCCTTACAACCGGGGAGATCGAACGAAGCGCGAACAGATAGCACCGCAGTGGGCGCGCTGGGTAACCACATTTCGCAACTTCTTGGTTCAGTTAATTACAGAAGAAGAGGTCGAAGGACAAGGTCCATCTGTAATCTTCTACGTTCCAATGTCGCACAATGGAGTCAGATTCGCATTTGACTTCACAGCACTAAGTCCAGATGAGCTAGACGCAGTCGAAGGTCTCCTCAAGAGTTGTATCGACCTCGCGCGTCCTATTGTCAAGCATCGAGATGGGAAGGCCAAACAAGATGCCGCAGACGGATACGATTCTAACCCTAGAGTCTATCGACCCCTTCCGACAGTCGTTGAACGTGCGTGGGCTAGGGGTCTCGACGGTCAAAGCTTACTCAACAGACGTACGGGTTTTCTTCCTCGAGATGCAGCTGACGTCGTTACCGACCACAGAGCTGGAGATTACGGCAGCCTCGTGGCTCAATCAGACGAGGAGGCCCACGCCGGGGTCGAGTCTGCCGGTAGTGGCTGCTAAGACGACTAATCGTCGCATCACCTCGCTACGCAGTTTCGGCAAATGGGCAGGTGTTTCGATTCTCTCTGACTACTCAGGCCCAACTCCCCCTCGAACGGTGCCAAGTGTGATACCTGAAGGTGTCGCGGGGATTCGCAAGATGATCGCAGAGATAGAAGATGAGTCCAAGCGAACTCTCCTTGCACTCTGTGGTTTATGTATGCTCCGCGTAGGAGAGGCGCTCTCTGTCTGTCCTCGAGACTTCGACCTCGAGAGACGAGTCATCAAGATCTTAGGCAAGGGTGATGCCGAGCGTTACGTGCCGTTTACTGAAGAAGTATTCGACATAATCGCAGTCCGGCTGGCGATTACACCTGCAGATATGCCTCTCGTTGGCCTCAATGATCGCTGGGCGCGAAAGCTAATCACGCGAGCCGGTGAGGATATTCTGAATCGGCGGATAGCAAGTCACGACCTCCGCAAGACCGGCGGTACGGCAGTCAACGAGAAGTTTGGCCTACGTACCGCTCAAGAACTCCTTGGGCATGCCTCAGTAAGAACAACTCAGAACTACACCTTCGTCACATTCGAAGCTATGCGAGCAGCAATGGAGGGCATCTGATGCAAGCTCTAGCGAAGGTCAAAGCTAAGGAGGTTACCGTTTTTTCTGTCAATTGCCCAGGCTGTGGGGATGAGAAGATTTATCGTCTGACAGACTCTCTTCATGGTTCTATTCTGACTTGCCCAAGGTGTAGAACGAACTTCAGGGTGGTAACAAGGTAATCAACTCCTAGAAAGGGAGACCATGTCCAGTCCTGGGTATTCCCCCAGACATCTTCATCCGCTTTACGACCACTCTGCGCGCAAGCGCGGACCCCTTACTCTCTGGGCTGCTGCGGCTGTTCTTGCCGTTCTGACGATTGCAACTGCACTATTGCCTTCGTCAAGTACTGACAACTCCCAGCATCTCGCTCGCAGCGGTTTTACTGGCTCAGTCCTAGCGGAAGTCTTCCTACTCATACTCGTCGGAGGAGTGGTACTTCTCGTCATCTCTGAGCTTGATTACAAGTTCGGATTCCGTCGTCGCCCAAACAATCCACCTTCAGAATCAGGAGAAATCAAGCCGTGACCGAATCAACGACCGACCAGGCAACCATCGAACTGACAAGTACTGACGAGCCCGAGGAGCTCGTCAAGTACAAGGAGTTACTGCAGTGGGCAGCAGACTTCTGCGAGAGTAATGACATCTTCGCCCCACAGAACACCGATGTTGTGCATCCTCTCCTTGGAAGACTTCCTGTCAGGGTAAATGCGCCGAAGCCAGAGACGAAGCTGCAGCTGATCGTTGACCTTGCCGACGATCTCCACGAGATCTGGGTCCAGGCCTCACAGCCCAAGGATGCACTGATCGGGACCCTGGATGAGATGGAGTCAGCACAGACACTTCACACGCTCGAACTCGATCGAGACAAGCCACCCGTGGAGTGGACACCTGGCGCGCCTTAGTGACACAATCATCTGAGGGAACCGAGACTAGTGTAGTCTATGAACTGGAATGGCGCTACCCGACCTGTTTTGATGATGGCGGATGGAGTCACGACTTAGGTTGGGATACCAGCAAAGCCACGCTCGACGCAGCGACCGACGAACTAGCCAGGCAGATTGCATGGGGCGAAAAGTTTAACCACAAAGAATACTGCCGCCACGGACGAAAGAGTTACCCCTTTAGGCTAACTAAGGTCACGACAGAACAGACCATTGACGGATGGAAACGTGTCACCAGAGACGAAATTCCGCTTCGTAAGGATTGATGTATGGTAGTCATTCTCCCTGAAGCAGAGATGCTTCGAAGATACGGCATGTCAAAGCCAATGCTCAGTGGAGATTGTGCTATCGGCTGGCATGAAGGTACGAAACCTAGGGACTACAAGGGAACACCAGTCCCAGGTTGCGGGCGCTGGGAGACATGTACTTGCGAATGCCATGTGTCTATCAACGAGATGTACGAAGTTGCTGGGTTGCCCCGCGAGGTACACCTTAACCCTGAGTACGTACCGTTTAAGAGAACGTGGTACATGCCGATCTTTGGTGTGGATTTCGGTCTAGACCGTTCCGCTCTAGATGCTACCCGTCTAGATGACACCGGCAGACAACAGCGAACCGTCAGCGAGCCTCCTGGAGCCCGTAGCTTCGAACCTACTCCATCCGGTCGGGCAGCGCGAGGACAGCTAGAGGATCAGGTTCTCGAAGTTTGTATCGAGTGGTCAATCGACCCAGGCGAATTATGCACGCCAGCCTTTATCGCCTGGGATATCGCAAGGGTTCATGGCATCAAAGAACCCTCAACTGGTGCGATCGGTGCAGTCTTTGACCGTTGGGCCAAGTACGGCTTCGCTGTGATCGAACGCAAGCCGGTGAGATTTACCGGCTTCACTGAAGCTGCTGACGGCGGAAAAGCTCTCGATTTCCTTAAGGCTCAATACAAGCGTAACAAGAAGATGGGCAAGTAGATGAGACCACACGGCGAGGTAATGGAAGAAATATTGAGTCAACTTGCTGACACAGATTGGGCCAGTGTTGATCTCGGTAATGGATTCTTTATCGAAGTCACTTACCCAGAACGCCCGAAGCTTGAGTGGCCCTACAATGTCTTTCGTGACCTGGTAGACAAGTACATCGGAGGTTATGCTGGAAACGACGTAGACAAGATAGCACTCTTTGCGGCTATGTCAGGGTAGAGTTATGCTCTCTGAACGCGACCTCAACGCAACAAATATCCCGCTGCGCGTCTTTCTCTACAGCATCGACCAGCTGTCGCTGATGCTTAATATCAAAGAGGAAATGCTGATGCGAGATCACATCTTCACTGATCGGGAACCTGGCTATAAACCTCGATGGAAAATGAGGGCGCATAACATCGCAGCCCCAGACCAAACCCCAGAATGGCGGGTAGCTGACAAAGAGTTCATCCGCTGGCTTAAATTCAAAGGCTTTAGAATCATTGAGAGGGGGTATGTTAGAGAATGATAACGAGGTTTGCAGTTACCGGAGGCAGGGATTTCGCCAACGAGTCTATGGTCGCGGCTGCACTAGACGCAATGCCAGAAGGTGCAGTACTTGTTCACGGAGCAGCCAAAGGAGCGGATACTCTCAGCGCTGCCTATTGGGAGAGCTTGGGCCGTAAGACCGAATCTCATCCTGCCAAGTGGGCAAGACACGGAAGGGGTGCCGGACTCATTCGAAACCACGAAATGGTAAGAAGTGGTATCGAGACACTAGTCTCTTTTCCAGGAGGCAGGGGCACTGCTCACATGACAGATCTCTGCAAAAAGGCAGGTGTGCCAGTTATTTACGCTGCCGAGTTAAACAAGTCTTAACCCGATAGCGCGGTTTATGTCGGTTTGTGTTGCCCTAGCGCCATTCGTCCGCTAGGCTAGAGCCAGGAACACGAGTCAACGAGGAGACTTAAGTGACGACAATACTACCTGCAGACGAAGGCGGCTCGGCCGTCGTTCCCTACACCGGAGACATCGCAGGTCTCGGACTCGAGGACGTGACAACTGCCGACCTCTCGATGCCGCGACTCAACATCATCGGCAAGGAGGTGGTGTTTCAGAACTCTCAGACCAAGGAGAAGTTCTCCGAGCTCGACGTCGTCTTGATCTGTCAGATCAAGCAGCGCGTTATGTTCCCCAAAGACGCTGACACGGTGGACGACAAGTACAAGTTCCCACAGTGCCGTTCAACTGACTTCGAGGTGGGCTTCCCGAACGTCGATCCCAAGGCACCCGAAGCACGGCTGTTTCCCTGGGCCGAAGGCAATTTCCAGGCCGACGCAGGCCGACAAGGTCTTTATCTTCCTCAGGTCAAGGAGTCAACTGGACTACCGGCACTTCCGTGCGACAAGTGCAAGTTCAAGGAGTGGGAGAACAAGAAGACTCGCTGTCAAGAGCAGCATGTCTATCCCCTTCTCTACCTCGACTCCGACGGCTTCTGGGTGCCGGCGATTCTGACCGTCAAGAGTTCCGGCATCGTTCCAAGCAAGACCTACGTCAGCGGATTCGCTACTAGCCGCCAGCCGCTTTTCACCGTCATCACGAAGCTGACACTCGTGGCGGCGCAACGAGGCGCAGTAGACTACGCAGTACCGAACTTCCGCAAGCTCGGAGGATCTGACCCATCCAAGTACGAAGAATGGGCTGGTACAGTTCACGAAATGCGCCGTTACTTGCGTCGGCACCCGACCGTGCGTGACGAGAACGAATCGACCTTCACCGAGGAGGCCCCGCCGAACGTGAACAGCGGACCGCTCGAGATGGTCGCACCGCCTGCGCCTGTCGCGTCGGTCGCGCCTCCGGTTGCGCCACCACCTGCAGCGCCTCCGATTCAGCAACCGGCTGCGCCTGTTGTGCCGCCCGCTCCGGTTTCTCAACCTGCACCGCCTGCGCCTGTCGCGCCGGTCGCGCCGGTCGCGCCTCCGGTTCAACCGCCGCCTGCAGCTCCTGCTATCGACCCGTGGGCTTCGATCACGCCACCACCCGGCTTCGAAGCGGCATGGCCGTTCATGGACGATGCAGCGCGAGGTGCCGCTATGGCCTCCGTGAGCGGCGCTGCGGCTGTAGTGGTCCCCGCTGCGTCAACCCCACCGGCGCAACCGACAGCGCCCGTAGCGGCCCAGCAAGCGCCTGTTACCCCACCCCCCGCTGCACCCGGTGCACCAGACGATCTGCCGTTCTAGGTGAGGTAATTCAATGCCAGTCGGACCGAGGATCAACCCCTGAGTCCTCGGTCCGACTCTAAGTAAGTAGGAGGCGCTGTGGCAGACGACGAGCATGAGGGTCAAGGTGGAGCGTTCGCTTTCGGACCCTTTGTATTCGGCGTACCCTCGGAAGAAATGAGACGGCAGATGGAAGAAGCTCACGAAACACAGCATCTGCAGGTGTTGGACTTTCAACACACTCTGGAAGAGGCATGGCAAGCGCTGAATTACGAGCAACTCTATGCCGTGGCGAGATGGATGGCACTCACTGCCGACTCTGGGAATGCCTCGAGAAACTTGGCATACCATGCCGGTTCGCTGTTTCGTTTAGCTGCGGACAAGTCGAACAAGTGCATGGTATGCGACAAGGATCACGACAAGGAAGTGGAATCGCTTCTCAATACGCAAGGAGACGGTGCCACTTCGGAAGTAGACAGCGAACCTCAGCCTCCAACTGACGAACCTGCCGAGCCAAACCTCTCGTACGAAGAAACTCAGCGGATGATCGCTGAGCACGAGGCAAATGTCACCTTGTACCGCTTGACGCAGAACTTCGACAAGGGTGGTTTCAACTGTACAGGCTGCAATATGCACTACGCAAGTCTCGAAGACCGAATGCTCAAGGCTCCGGGAATCGAAGGCTGTTCGGGCTGTCAGTGGAAGAGTGGGCATGGCTAAGCATGACCAGAGGTTGCCTGGAATAGAACGAGCAATCAAGAAGTGCGTTTCTTGTATTCAGTACGAATGTAAGAGATGCATCGACGTAGGCCGTAAAGCCGTATTCGGAGACGGTGTCATCGAGCTGTGTGCTTGTGACCACAGTGAACAGTTCAGCTCATGACCGAAAACTGCATCTTCTGCGGTAAAGAGATAAACCCATTCGACATTGGCAACTGGACACTTCATGCTACCTGGTCAAGGAGTGATCGTGGATCAGCACGCCCCGAGGGAGGAAGATTTGTCCTCCCTCTGCTCTACGCCTGCGGAAACTGTGTCCGAGAGCGAACCAACAGAAACTATGATCCTGCTAGATTGTGGCCTCCTAGATGAAGGAGAAGAACCTCACATCTTCCCAGGGGATTGGGTTTTTGGAGGAGCTGATGGAAACGACCCCGGCGCAGACCCGCGCTGGGAATCATCGAGCTACCACTACCTCAACGAGTTCGCCCAGACGGTTTGGGTCACAAGTGCCCCACTCTGTGAGCATCAGGCACTCGACCAGTTCACCCTCGTATCCAGCTTCGGCGATCTTCACCCCAGATATCTTGAGGTTCGCCACCCGGGCGAGTCGACATACACAGTCCTCCCCTGGGAATATCGCGAGAGCGCTGACACGCTTCATCCAATGGTGTCTGCAAATGCCTGAACTAGGTGAACGCAAGTCACTCGAGCCATGGATATCGGATTCTCTGCAGTACTACAAGCACCAGGTAGACGGTATCCGAATTCTGGCAAGATGGCGCTCGTTCATCCTAGCTGACGACATGGGCCTCGGAAAGTCTCTGCAAGTTCTCACCGTCTTTATTATCGACATTGTGCTCGGCTGGTCAAATACAATGATCATCGTCTGTCCGGCTAGCCTTAAAGGCAACTGGGCTGATGAGATCGAAAAGTTCACCAATGGTATACCCTACATCATCTTAGAAGGTACACCCCAGGAGCGTAATATTCAGCTTATAACCTTCATGCAAATCGAAGGTCCGAGAATATTGATTCTCAATTACGAGCTGGTAGAAAAGCACCTTAACGATCTCAACCTTCTTAAGCCTGATATCGCGGTCTTTGACGAAGCGCATTACCTTAAGAACCACAAGGCAAAGCGAACCAAGGCTGCCCACACACTTAATGCTCGTCGTAAGTTCATGCTAACCGGAACTCCTATGCTAAACCGAGTTGACGAGCTCTGGTCGCTGCTTCACTTAGTCGAGCCCCAGAAATATTCCGGCTACTGGAGGTTTGTCAATCGTTACTGCGTCTTCGGTGGTTACCGAGACAAGCAGATTATCGGCGTCCAGAACGAAAAGGAACTCAAAGACAAGCTTCAGGGCGTGATGCTGCGTCGGTTAAAGAAAGATGTTCTTGATTTACCAGAGGTGCAGATCATCGAGCGCCGAGTTGACCTACATGCTGAACAACGCAAGCTTTACGAAGAAGCCCTCCGAGACATGCGTATCACCAGGGCTGATGGCACCGAGACTTCAATTGACAATGCGCTCGTCAAGATGCTCCGCTTGCGTCAGATCTGTGGTACAACCCTTCCCTTCAATGGTCTTGATATCTCGGCTAAGTTGGACCTGTGTACTCAGGACGACTACGAGTTACTAAGTAACGGTAACAAGATAGTTATCTTCACTCAGTTCCGCGATGTTCAAGCTGCTTACCTAAACCGGATGGCAGCGCTCGGCTTTCCGCTCTATGAGCTCAATGGAGATGTTCCTATTCCTTCAAGACAGGGTGTCGTAAACGCCTGGCGCGATAATCCGCAGCCTAGCGTTATCGTCTGTATCCTTAAGGTCGCCGGTGTCGGCCTTAACATGACAGCCTCAAGGCATCCTGCCTTCCTGGATGAGGATTCTGTTCCAGGTAACAACCAGCAGGCTATTGACCGCTGTAATCGAATCGGTGCATCATTGACTCAACCGATCCAGGTCAGAAAGTACATCGCTCGCAACACAGTTGAGTCGCGCATTCAGGCACTTCTGAGAGGCAAAGAGAGAAACATCGAGAACATCGTTGAATCAGACTCGGCCTGGAAAAAGAAACTATACGAAGCTTTAATGGAAGAGATGGCGGCAGCAGCATGACCGAGGTCACCTTAAAGGTAGAGGACCGACTCCACACTGTCAAGGAGGTGGCGAAGATCTTTTCAGTCGAACCAGCCACCGTTCGAGCCTGGATAAATAGCAAGCGGCTGCATGCGATTAAACCAGCAAAATCATGGATGATCAGTCGAACAGCCATGGTCGAATTCGCCAACAAGGAGAATGTCAAGTGACTGGCACACTCGTTAGACCCGCTACTCCGGTTCTTCCTTCATCTGTAGTGCCTGAGTACGGCATCAAGTGGGCTATCGAGAACGGACTCAGTCATCTCAACCCTGATCACGTAGCTCCGCAAGATGCGAAGTTCCTCTTCGTGGACGTCGAAACGACTGGGCTGGAACTGCACCGAGACATGATCCTCGAAGTAGGCGCTGTGCTCACCGATGCTCAAGGCTTCGTCATCTCTGAGCCGTTGCACTTTCTCACCAAGCCTGAACTCTGCGACCCGGTGCGCAACGCAAAGGCACTGCCAGAGATTCTCGAACTTGTCTGGAAGATGCATGAAGATTCTGGGCTACTCGATGATCTTACCGACCGTGCCCACAGGTATCACACCTATGATCAGGTAGAAGCAGAGTTGACGGAGTACGTCACTTTGCATTGCGAGAATCCAAAGTCGATTCGCATGGCAGGAAGTACTACAAAGTTCGACTACTACATGCTTCGAGAATTCATGCCAACCTTTGTGGATTCTCTTCACCACCGGGTGATTGACGCATCGTCACTCAAAGAGTTGTGCATGGAGCTCAATCCGGACCTCTATGAGCACATGGCAACTGTGCTTACTCCAATGAAGAAGCACCGCGTTCTTCCCGACCTCGTAGACACGCTCCATGAGTTCAGCTTTTATGTAGACAACTTCCTGGTATGGGGAGACATCTGATGCCGTACAAGAAAAATGGGGTGTGGCATACCACCAAAGCAGAAAAAGCTCAGAGACTTGAGTTCTGCGAGGTAGACGGCAACGAGGTCAGAACCATGACCTTCAAGGGCACTGGCGTTTGCTCTGAAACCTGCAGGAAGAAGCGCGCAGGAGAGGCGTAAGTTTATCATGAGTAGTGCTGAAGATAAGAACCGTGAAGAGTTTAGACGACTCTTTATTGAGCACTACCCTGATATAGTAAGTGGAAAGAAGCCGATTATCGTCTCACCAAGCGATATGCCGAAGATAACCTTCTCGCCCGAACTTGAAGAAAAATTAGCTCGCTTCGATCCGAGTACACTGACTGCATCAGGAACCGTTACAGTATCAATACCCTGGTCAGACCCAGCTAGTAATCCACTGAAGGACTTGATGGATGCATATGTAGCAACCGGGGATCGAATGCATAAGGATGCAATAGACTCGCTCGCTGGCTCATCTAAGTCCATTGGTGAGTTTGAAAGTTATACCGGACTAGCCGTCAATAGGTATCCGCGACTTAAGTATTGTGGAAAGTGTGGCTCAAAGAGAACAGAAAGGGTCGATCCCTGGGCGCTCTTAAAGCGTTGTCCAACTTGTGGGTACGTAGATCCTGTGCCAAGTATTTCCACTTCTTCACCTGATGACACTCCTGCGCCTACGACAATCTCATGGCCAGAGGTTCAACGTCTCCTTGTCGGCATCCTGCGACAGGTAGAAGACAATAAAGTCCAGGTGCATCCGAGCGAATTTGACCTCACTGGCATCACGTTCTACCAAGAGACCGACCCTGCAACTGGCATCGTAACTCTGTGGTTTGAAAAGGCTGACTAGATGACTACCGTAACGTTCGAGACTGCAGCACTGCAAGCCTCTGTCTCCAAAGCTGAGGCAGTTGCCCCCGATAAGGGTAACGCCTTTGACAAAGCTGCTGGAATTGTGTTAGAAGTCTCCCCGAAGGATGAAGCGGTAGTCCTGCGTAGCACCAATCTTGATATCTACTACCTAGAATGGCTAGACCCTCTTGAAGTGGACGGCGAGCATGTCGTATGGCGATTGCCCTCGAAGCCCTTAGCGGCATTTATCAAGACACTGCCCATCGGTTCTGGCAAGACGGTGACACTGACTCAAGATGGAAACGGCATAGCATTCTCATCAGGTCGAACCAAGGCCAAAATTCAGATGATGAATGCTGCTGACTACGTGATGTGGCAGCCTTTCGACGATACTGACATGACAGAGGTTTCCGACCTTGGCGCACGTCTAGCGCAGGTAGAGTGGGCAGCCAGTAGGGACGTACACGCCTTGGGTTTGCGATTCGAGCCCGAGTTTGTCTGTGCGACTGATCGTTTCCGGCTTGCGGTCGCGCCTATCAAGATTGCTAACTTGAGTGAGGGTGTGACGATTCCGCCTGCAACACTCACGACCGTGCTCAAGCCACTCTCGGACGCTAAGATACGTGTCGAGGGAACTCAACTCTTTGTAATGCCAGATCAATATACTCAGTTACGTTGTGTGTTGATTGGCGAGAAGTATCCACCTGTTCACAAGCTCATGATCCGTGAAAGACCAGAGACAGTCAAGTTTAAGAAGACTGAGGTTATCGAGATGGTCAAGCGCGCCATGTCTATCTCGTCTGACCGTATGCCACGCCTACGACTCATTATCGGTCGAGAAGAACTTGCAGCGATGGTAAGTGAGGCGCAGACGGGCTTCGTGGGCGATGTGCTAGCTCTTACGGGTCAGGCGTTGCATCCTCGTTGCGAGATTCACTTCACGCCAGCGATCTTCCTAGACGCCATTCAGAATTCTCCATCCGAAGAAGTCGTCATGGGCTACGACCCGAACGATGCGAGAAAATGCAAGGTCTATTTCAACGGCGGCTCTGGATACGAAGTGTGGACCGCTCCTCTAGGAGATGCTCCTCCTCCACAAGGTAACGGTGAAGAGCGATGAGTGTGCAGGTCGATATTATTCGTAATCAGGTTGGTGATTGGGAAGTATTCTGCTATGGCAATAGCACCTCTTGCATGCTGAGATACTGGTCCCAGCGTGCCTGGTTAAGCCAGGATGCAGCAGTTAATGAGATACTTCACCACATGTACTACGATCACCGTGGTCAGTCACTTCAACTCGAAATCAAGCCGTGCATAGAAGAGCCCCCTAGTGTGACATATAAAACCGGAAGGCATGCTGCATGACGACTACCGCGAGCGGTCGCCAAGGTGACTGGATTCTTACCTTTACCGGACGAGCGTTTTGGCCTCTAGATGCTAGACCTGACGAGATTGACTCGCGCGACATCGCGCATGCACTGTCAATGCTTTGCCGCTTCGGGGGCCATACCAGACGGTTCTACTCGGTAGCCGAGCACTGTGTACTCATGTCATATGCAGTTGCTCCAGAATATGCCCTTGCGGCACTGTTGCATGACGCAGCAGAGGCGTACATGGTTGATTTGCCGCGTCCTATCAAGCGCAACTTACCGACCTACGGTATTTACGAGGACAGTTTGCTGGACTGTATAGCACGCAAGTACGGTCTCCACCATGGGCCTGCTGGAGGCAGTGGACGGGACCCAGAGTACGTCATTCCAAAACCAGTGAAAGAGGCTGACAATCGTATCCTGCTTGACGAGCGGGCTGCACTTCTAACTAGTAACATTCCATGGGCGAGTCTGATCGGGCTTCAGCCGCTTGGTATTAATATTCGGGCTTGGACGCCTCAGCGAGCTGAATCTGAATATGCAAATCGTCTCTCTGAGTTGCTGAACGCTTCCGGTGGAGCGTTAGCAGAATGAAAGGTGAAGTCAAGTGGAGTGCTGCTGTAACAACGAGTTCATCGCCACTAGGTGCGCTGCCTGCCTCTCTGGTGCACACAGTCAATGTTCTGGCTCTCCATTTCCCACGGATGGTGTGACAATGACAGATAACCTCAACCGCGACCCTAAACCAGGGAGTGAGTCAGTTGACCCTCCGAAACAGTTCGCTGCTAGGCTTGTTGCGACCGTTCTTCTTACTCTCGCGCTGCTCATCCTTGTCTTGGTTGTAGCCGTTTACATTCTCAAGCCGTTAGTCGAGAGGCTTTTTTCGTGAGTGGTCGTTGGTATGTCCTACATGGTATCAACCCAGAGCCATGGAAAGTAGGCCCTATCTCTATCGGGCGTAGAGGCGAGAGGCTCTTTCCTATCGTTGGTGCCGACTCGCAACTCGTTGCCTTTCAGTCGGCAGTGAGGGAAGCGATAACCAATGCTGCAGAGATGATTGACGGCGAGTTAGAGCTCAAGTTTTTCTTCTGGCGTCGGCGAGCGCAGTACTCAGGTGCAAAGAAAGAGGTAACAAAGAACGAAGTAGACGCGACTAACATGCAAAAGGCAACCGAGGATGCTCTGCAGGGTCTCGTCATGGAGAATGACAAATTAGTAAGGAGAGTTTCCAGCGAGATAGTCGAGCAAGACGTTGATGTAACTCCTCTGGTTGTTATCTACGCCGAGCCATGGGTAGCCTTCGATCCATCTCAAATCCCAACTGAGATATGGGAACGCATCGACCGCGCGCCCACACTGATCGAAGAGGATGACTCGAATGCCTGGCCTCCGAGACCTCGACCTCCCGTTGAACGCGATTGTTCTTGTATAGGAAATTCTCACCATCCGAGCTGCAAGATGTGGATTACACCATGAGCCGAGAACCGCTTCCGAAGACAGTACCGAAGCTGCTTGAGCTTGTTCGCAATCAGGTAATCGAAGTAACGGCGCCTGGTTATCCGGACCCAAAACTCGAGTATGAGTTACTGAATAACCTTTGGGAGAAGACAAAGGCACATATCGGCTACTACGGTGCAACTTCATTCGATCTCAACAGCGAGCAGAAAGAGTGGTACCGAGAAGCGGATCACTACATGAAGCTCCTTGAGTTAATGGTGCAAGGTGCCTGACACTAAGGCGCCAGTTACCGGGCCACTTCCGCACAGAATCGACGGAGATTTTTGCCCAGCCTGCAGGGCAGAAGAGGAGAAGAAGCGTGACGCTAGTTCACCAAATCTGGCTCGGTGACTCAATCGAACTGTGCCAGAGGTTTAAGCCAGGCCGCGTAAACTGCGTCATCACTGATCCTCCGTTCGGTGTGAACAACCTCTCTAATCAATCTGTCACACCAGAGGGAAGAGCACACGCTCGAAAGATTGCAAATGACGAGAGTCCTGAAGTGGCGATTCAGGTCTTTCAGGACGTTATGAACGTTCTACTTCCAAAGACTGCAGAACAATGTGATCTTTACGTCTTCACTTCTTATCAGGTCCTAAAGGAGTGGATGACGATGACTGATTACTTCCTTGAGCTTCACAACTTTGTACGTAAGGGTTTAGGAGTATGGGAAAAGGAAGGCCCAGGCATGGGCGATCTCAACTCCTGGGGCATGGGGATGGAGTTCATACTCTTTTTCAAAAAGGGTGACCGTGAACGTTCAGACAGACGACGCAACTTCGTTCTCCACACTCCGCAACTTCGTCCCAGTGATCTGATTCACCCTCATGAAAAGCCACCTGGACTATTAGAGCCACTCATCACCCACAGCACGGTGGAGGGTGATTTCTTAGTTGATCCGTTCGGTGGCTCTGGTTCACTTGTTCGAGCCGCCCGCAACACAGGACGCTCGGCCGTAGCAATAGAGATTGACGAATTCAACCATGACAAGTCCGTAGCAAAACTCGAATCAGAAGGCGCAGGATTATTCGGATGAAAACTCTTATTATCATCAGTGACCGCGACGACCAACAGAGTCTAGTCAAGGTCGACTCGGATAACACGAGTCCTGGAGCTACTCGAATTCTTCTGGAACGCTTTCGAGTAATGGATCATCTTCTTCGCACCGCAGAACACGATTCGCAGTACGAGAATGGTGAGCTGGTTCTTGCTGCAGCTGCATATCTCTGCGGACCTGGTCCGACTGCTCATGAAGACGGTACACCGTTCTGCTGGCCGTGGGATAATGCAACTTACCATGGTGGCCAAGATCGGGTTGCAGATCTTGTTCGCGCCGGGCAATTCATCGCAGCCGAGATCGACAGACTCCTTCTATTGGCAGAGAACGGGCGTAACCCAGATCATCCGCCAAACTCTCCAAGCGAAGGCGAGAGCCTCTCGGGCGGGTTGAAATTGGCTAACTTCCGATCTGATGGCACTCGTCTCGATGCAAACCCTGATACCCAAACTCCGACAGCGAAGGTTTTTGAACCGGGCACGGGTAGCGATCCGACTACCTGGTTCGGTGGCGCACTTGCTCCCGTGACTGATCCAGCTAGGCCCGATAGTTTACCGGACTAGCACACTGGCTCATCATCCGCTAGCATAGGCGTTTCACGTAAAGTCTATGTTGATTGGATACTCGAATGGCAGCCAGAGAGATCAGATCACCCTGGTCTACCACCGACACCGCACTAGCAAAGCGCGATCGTGGTGATTTTTCTGTGTATCCGATTCCAGCGGACCAGCCGGAGTCTGACCCAAAAGCTTCGTCTGCACAGGAATCTGCCGAAAGCTTGGCTTCTCCGACGACCTCTGCAGCCACGTCGGAGACCCCTGCGGGTGCGGCGAAGGAGTCAGAGCTAGCTCCCCCGACGGAGACTCGCTCGCTACCTTTATAGCGCAACGCGAAGACTGGATGGAAGATGCTGCGTGTCGAGAGAGCAACTTTCCGCCACCTGGTGCATGGTGGGACACCTATGATGGCAACATCTTCTTCCCGGAGCGCGGACGACTCGATGACGTCAACAAGGCAAAGTGGACTTGCTTTGTCTGTCCAGTATCTCAGCAATGCGACGAGTACCGCGACCGATCTGGTTCTGACTACGGCATGTGGGCGGGTAGGTTCAAGGAAAAGCCGGAAACAGAAGAGCCTATGCCTCTCGAAGTAGTAGTTGACATTCTGCACTTGCCAATCTAGAAAGGCTGTTGAAGAAGCAGTGACAGACTTAAGTAAGGAACGCGCCGTAAAGGTCACAGACGTCGAGACGCATGCCCGTCCTGGCTTCACCGAAATCATCATTCGTGTCAGATGCAATTCTCCTGGATACAGTGGCGTACCAGGCGATCCGCCCCCCTCTGAAACAATCCCAGAACAAGTACGTACACACTTGAAAGACTGGCTGTGATAGGTCTATATGGGCATGGAATGCATGACTTCATACTCAGTGAGATAGAAGTCGGCAAGCGGGTTGCTCTATTTCAAGATTCAGAAAACTGCGGATGGTCTGCACTAGACGACCTTCGATACGAAGAATACGTAAAGGAGCAGGCGTGATTCCAGCAACACTCTCGGCCTCTAGCATACAGGTAGCTGACCTATGTATGAGGCGCTGGGAGTGCGAGTACGGTCACCGTTCTCGGGGTCTCGGAAACGACGCAGCTAATCTCGGAAACGTCGTACACAACTCGCTAGAAGATTACGTCAGAAAGGTCTACATCGAGAAGTCTGAAGCGCCTAGTCTCGAGTTGCTGCTCGGCTTCTACTACACCTACACCATCGCCATCTTCGGTACTCCAGATCATGAGGGTTACGAAGATGGCATCGACATGCTCAATGCCTGGTTCACGCGCACCGAACTCGATCAAGTCAAGGTTCTGTCGGTTGAGAATAAGCTTCAGTTTATGCTCCCGACTTCGGCCGGTGACATTCCTTTCAATTACATCTTCGACAGGTTCGATCTAGTAGAAGAGGGCGTCTATCGAGTCGTTGACTACAAAACGATCAGAGTTCCATACTCTCCAGAAGAACTACATACCAAGGTGCAGCCGAGAACTTACGGTCTGGCTGCTGCTATCTGGCTCAAATCGCAAGGCATTCCTTACACGAGAATCAAGATCGAGTTCGACCTCCTACGCCATGAGCGCGTAGGTACCTCGTTTACCCACAACGACAATCTGCAAACCTGGGCATCCCTGCGGCGTGTGGCTGAGAAGATCATCGCCGCAGAAGAAGGAAAGACAGTACCGACCTTAAACATCGAATGTCAGTACTGTCCAATCAAGGCGACTTGCCCTGAACTAGTCAAGTCAATCTCGCTTGGCGGGGCAATCGGTATGCCGACAGAGCAGTTAATCGACATACGAGCTCAACTGGAATATCAGCGCAAGGCGGTACTTTCGGGCATCGGAGAACTCGATTCGCTGCTTATGGCCCGCGCGAAGGTAGAAGATCGGTTAGAGTTTGAGACAGCAGTGAACAAAATGACCGTCGCTGTATCATCAACACGTAGTGTGGACGCGGACCTAGTAGAGCGAGTCATAGGTGACGATCTCTTCACCAGGTATGGCGGCAAGTCAATAACAATGGGCCAGTTTGACAAGCTACTCAAAGACCCGAACCTGACAGATGATCAGGTAATTGCACTTAGAGGTCTCATCAGTAGGAAGATCGGCGAGCCTCGTATCAAGGTTGCAAGTAGAGGATTCATCTAATGAGAACAGATGGTGAAGATAATGAGTTTCAGGGTCAGGGAGGTAAGCCAGGTGCCGCATCAGAATCGAACAGGGAGATCATGCACCCGCAAGCCCTGCGACGACAAGCATCCGTACCACCTCACAAACGGGAAGATCTCTCGCTCAATCCGCCCGTTCGTCGGAGGATTACTTTCAGACGAAACAGAAGCGTACGAGACGAGATACAACAGGAGGGTGACGGGGTTTGTGAGTCAGAGTGACTATGACACCCTCTTAGACGAGCTTCTCGAAAGTGAAAGAGCGTTACTGGTAGACACAGATACACACGAGCACTGCACCCTACCCTCCGAGGTTCCAGGGCGTCGGTTTTACTAGCAAATCCAGTATGGAGGAAAGAAATGCAATCATCGCAAGTCACTCATGCACTGGTGACACCTCGTGACCACAGTCAACACCGGAGCATTCGAGACGGTGTTCGCTACTGCACTCACTGTGGAGCACAAACTGAAGGCAAGGGTGCCTGGGGGCACGACAACGACTGCCCACAGAAGAAGTAGACTTAGGGTGCCGCGTGTTGACCCACTTCTTCTGCAGTTCGGTCAGTGTGTGGCGCTGAGTAACCTGCAAAGAACGTACCGGTAACTGTGACCAGAATGCCAATGATCACAGAGACAGGTGCAGGAACAGCAGCCAGCGCATCCGCAGCCTTTGACGCCGAACTACTCGCACCAAAGACAACCACTCCCAGCAGCCAGTCGATGAAGGTAATGGCTGCAACACCCGCACCCGATCCTGCAGCTGCAGCGATCACCTTACTCTCGATGACGTTGGACACCTAACGCGCACCTCCCTGCAATGCTGCGATCTTGCTGAACAGATCGTCACTGATCATCGCAGCCGGAACGCCTGCCGCCTTGAGTGCGTTGAAGTCGGTGTCCGAAACAAACGCAGCTCCCTTCGGCAGTACGAGCATTCCGACCTTGGTCTTTGCACTTTGCACGAGCATTGGTCCTTCTCCTTCGATCATCTTTGAGATTGAATTCGGATGCGTTGCAGGTACTGGCGCCTGAAACGCAGAGGCAAGGTTCCAGGGTGTCATGTCGTCATACTCGGCGGGTAGACTACCGCACGAGACGTGAATGTGACCAGTGTGTGGATCACTGCCGGTATAAGCAACCCACTGAGCCCAAGGCTCCCAGGTTGTGATGTGATGGTCGAAGATCACATACCCAGTAGAGCCGAACATCTTGAAGTGCTTTGCCATCAGTGACTGGAGAAAGTTGGCCAGAGCATGAGGATCGAAGTCATTGCCTGTGACGTCGATGTCCCAAGCTCTGACTACACCTGCTGCGTTCGGATTGTGGTCAGAAGCACTTCCTTGCGCCTGATGAGCAGGATCACTTTCAGTTCCCTCTTGGGCTCCCTGGCTTCTGTTTGGGAAGAGTGTGTTGAGCTCACTCATTCCCTGCAGGATACAGTGGGCGAGTCGTGGATTGCCCGTCGCTGGATGCCAAGCCTTTTCGATATCGAGACCACTCATGACTTCTCCTACCTACACAATGGAGTTCGAGGCGAACATAGGATGCTTGAAAGATTTATTATCGGCGAGGACGACGTGCTAGCTGTGGGGATTGGTGACATTGACCCGCTAGGACTAGAGGATGCCGTCACGGACGCGCTGGGTACCGCCGCTGGGCTGCTAGATACGGTAACAGCCGTGCTAGGTGCCCCCGGAGCCGCACTAGCCGATCCGACCGAACCAGCTTTTGTTGCCTTGTAGGGCGGGCACTTATACTTCGCGCGAAACTCATCAGCCTTCACTGACCTTCCTGGAGGAACATCAGAAACAGCAAAGCAGACGAGATCCTGGATCGCCTTATCGTCACGAATCTGATTCGCTCTGATCAGTGCATCAGTGCGCCTCTGATCCGCCAAACGAGCGGCCCGCCCGTTTGTAATGGTATCTCGGAGACCATCCTGGAGGTCAACAACCTTGTTGACTGCGTAGCCCAAGACCAAGAGAGCAAGTACAACTGTAATAATAAACAAACGAATCACGCGAGCCGTTGTAAGGCCAGGGACAACTTTCTCGTCCTTGAAGAACGGAAATCTCGGAAGCCTGCGTCTACGACTTACACTTACGCTATGAGTCATTTTTAGCTCCCCCCGAAGCTGTTAACGGCGGTTCAGATGCTGGGTTAATACCGTGAGACCAAAGAAGATTCTCAAGCCTCTCTATCTTTTCATCTCTAAGCTGTGTACCAATCGACCGCTGATGAATTTCCTTGTCTTTCTCTACGAGCTGAGCTTCAGCAGCTTCAGCTCGCCTGCGCAACTCCTTCTCTAAGTTGTCAGCTGCAACAACAGGAGTCTCAACTCGATTCCGGTTAAAGGTTGCGACAAGCGATGGAACTGATACTGAAAGAACCAGTCCTACCGCTGAGATAATTGCAACCTTGATTGCAGTCGTATCTGGTGAACCCTGCTGCACCGGAGATGGACTAGGTGAAGATGGAGCGCTAGAAGCATCTGCAGTGAGAAAGTCAAGAACACCCGCTAACAGATGATGCACGCTCGAATTATCTCCTGAACGGCGGGGGGAGGAGAGTTTTTGCAGTTGCGATAATTGCAGTGAATAGGTAGAACCAGATCGCTGCGTTGTACTGATGGGTAAGTAGTGACCCTCCGGCAAAAGCAACTGTAATCCAGATCGAGTAGCCGATGAGACCGTATGCCGAGACCTGTACGAGATTCCAGTTCCAGCGGTTGCAGCGCTGAGAGATTGAGGATATTCCCCAGAGTTGAAGAAGCCCAAGTAAAACCATGATCCAGCCGTGAGTGTGAAAGCCGCCAGGCAGATGCCCGCCGAGAAGGATGACCCTGAACGCAGTCGGAACAAGAGTCCCCTCTTTCCCGGCAAAAGCATATCCGCCGCCTATCTCCATAAAGACTAAGGACACAGCTATGCCTAGAACAAACCAGAGAATCCGAAGCCTCTGTGCCGGATCTTTGGTAGCCCGTGCCGCTCTCTTAATCACAGACCACACCGAAGATATGGCCTGACTGACAGGTACGATAAGGTGTACCCCCCTTATGGAGAAGTATCGCAGTCAATTGGATCTCAACTCCTGACGACGCACGTACTTTCCTCGTCATGGTATAATCACCGTCAAGTGAACGGTTTCAAGCTCTATCTAGTCCTACCTACGGTCCAGGTACAATTCCACCTTTTAGCACATGCGTGATGAACAGATCAGAGTCTGGACCTTCAATTCTGACATAACTACCGACAGTCGGAGTCATCCAGGGTGAACAGGGAATCGCAATCGAGTTCGTGTCTCTACCTATCTGTACTAATACTTTCTGTGTAGTTGGATTGACCGCTCCAGTCACTGTTCCGTAGCGAGGGAGTGGTCTCAACTTTCTGAGCTGACGGTCGATGATCTTTGTGATAATCTGATGAAGTCTGACCGCAGTGTTGAAATCGTTTAAGTTTGCTGGCATCACTCAGCCCACAATCGAAACTCGTTTAGCATTGCCCGTCTGGGGAGCCAGTGCTAACGGAATATTGAAGTTAGTCAAGAGGTACCTAGCTGGATCACTGCTGTTAAAGGTGTCTACGTACTGAGTTATCTCGCCTGCCTCAAGCCAAGGAAACACGCGAGAACTGTAGTTGAGGTCATACGATTCAAGAGCGGAAACCTTTAGTATGCTCAACGCCCAAGCGGCGCACTGTGCATCGGAGGTAAACGTCGGCATGTCAATAAAGTCTGATCGTTCTCCTAGTCGTTCGATTCGCGTCGGAGACGACGGCTCGTGATTCTCGGCTATTCCTTCGTAGGTCAACCCTTGCACCGAGTTTGACGCGGATGCGCCAGTACAGACAATCCGGTTAAACAGGCGACTGTCTTCCGATGTCTTTTCCATACTGACAATATTCGCCTCGATACCGCCGAGGTTAAGATAGAGACTAATCGGCGAAGTTGCAGGATCAAGGAAGGCGCGAGTAACAATAAAGCCGAACGGGTCAAAGAATACTTCCTGATTAACGGATGCACAGATGGCAACGATAGCTGTCATGCGATCTGAGCCTCGCCCGAAGGTTAGATCGCCAGGCAAAACAGCTCCATCACCTGCGAGCTTGCATTTATAGACGCCACCATTTGCAGCCTCTGCCTGAACAAGCAGATCAACACTTGTACCGACCACAAAGGTAACAGTCTGGTCGAACTTGCTCAGACTCAACAGCTTGGCATAATCCCTGCCTGAGATCTTGATCTCGTGTGGAAATCTCGGCTCGCTAATCTTGTCGATGCAGAACTCGCCGACCTGTGTTTCGTATTGCTCAGTTGCACCGTAGCTATATAGCCAGCTGATAAACGCTTGAAACAAGATGAGAAACAATCCGACATTACTCTGAGGAGTGAAGTTTAGGTTAATCTGCGGATGGTAGTGCAGCCACTGACCACCGCTTGAATTCTGAGCCACGAGGATAGACGGTGACTGACTGCTTGCAAAAGTCGTAGTGCCGACTACGCGAACCCCAGGAGCAACGGTCGAGATTATAGTCTCGCCGTTGGTAGCAGAGGTGTTAAAGCTAGCGAACTTAGATTGAAACAAGTTGTCATAGATCGGTGGATTAACGTCCCAGGCAGTCGATAGGCCTCGTATTGCAGTTGTAGCGATCAGTGGAACACTTGCGCTTGTGGCAAAGTTGCAGACGCTAAGTACGTTCCCACTTGCGTTATAGACCCCAGACAGTAACGCTGCAACAGAAGCTGACAAGTCAGAGTCTTTTGAATAACCGACGACTATGTCGAACCCAAGTAAATCTCCAACTTGCAACGAAGCAGTATCTGGAAAAAAGGTAAAATCGGTTAGACCGATACGTCTGAATGCATTTACAATTACATCAGAACCGGAACTACTAAGACCGAGTAGCGCGAGTGATGGACTACGCTTAAGATTCTGATATTTAACGCCTCTGTACACCTTGATTATCTTGTCATACCAAAGACCATTCACAGGATCATGGATGATCAGTCCTTCTGTATTGTCCAGAGTTAGATCAAAGTTCCGCCGATCTACACGAGTGTAATCCACCGTAACCGTACCATCTTTGACCTTTGGCCCCAATACGTACGGCGTAACACCATCAGCTTCATAAAGCTCGGCCCGGCGTGTTACAGAGGTATTACCAGAAAGAATCGCATTGATAACCGAGGTCGAGACAAAACTTCCCACTAGAAAGCCACCTCAATGTACGGTAGAGTCATCGTACCAAACTCTGCCGTTACTCCAGCCATCCGATCAAAGTCATTGTTGGGAAGCTTCACATAAAACGACTGACCGAATGGAGTCTTTAAATACAACGGCCTGCCGATGTTCTTGATAGTCTGAATATCTTCGAGTTGATTTGTCGCAGTGTAGTACCCGCTCGTGTAACTCGAAGAAGCATTTGCTGCACCGGTCCAGTTAGCACCTCGAGAATTGCCATCAAAGTAGGGAGTGGTCTTTGCTTCAAGCTGTGAGCCACCTGTAATGAGACCGTACCCACCAGAGACGGTACTCTGGATTACAGTTTGAACCGTCATATGGTCAGTCAGCAGAGGCATATTGTGCAACGCCTCGTATCGAGCCCACGAGCCAGTGTTGAGATCTCCAGAACTACTCGGTTCGTAAGTGTCAACTCGATTCGCACTGATAGTCTCAGTACTGATGACAGCATTTGCACTGTTGTAGTAAGTAACCTTGGACTTTACAGTCGGAAGACTTAGCACGTTGCCAACAACAGGCTCAACTGCATACCACTCGGTATGACTGAACGTAGAGCCGGGAACACATGGCAGCCTGTCCGATGTGATCAGTTGCGAAATTGTTAGCGCATCACCTGAACCATTTCCAAGAGCACTTGCACGCATTACGAAATTAATCAGCTCTCCGTTGGGAGCCGGCTCGTAGAAAGTGTAGTAGTCAGTTGAGATAGCACCGAATGATCCGGTGCCAGCTATAGTCCAGTTGTCTGGTTGGTTTACAAAGGTTGCGGCTTGCATTGCTGGGTTGAGGAACTGGTTAATCGAGGCTACTAGGCCAGTTGCCTTGTCGCGCACCTCGATTGTCATTGATCCATTTACGCCGAGAATATCTCCCTCGTCCACAACGCGACCGAGACCAACAACTGTATAAGTTGCTGAATCCTGTTCGTTTGTGTACTTGTCCGCTGTAACACTGAAGATTGGTACTGAATCAAATATACCCAAAGAATCAATTAACCAATAAGATGCAGACGGGATAGACACCTGTGCGCCAGGTGCCAGTACTGATTCAATCTGATCACCTAGGACATTGACTACCTGAGTGATTGCGTATTGATAAAGTTTACCTGCCTTTACGTCGTAATCACGGTAGCCGTAAGTGAGTTGAACATCAGAAGTGCTATTGATCAGCTCCCAGAGACTATCACCTACTGCTCGCCTGTACAGGTTCCAAGCAACAAAGCGAGAGTCATAATTGAGGTTACTCCAGCCGATGAACACATAGCCGTCAGAAATGTAACGGTAGAGATAGACTCGCACAATGTCAGCTGCAGCTGGCGGCGTCCAGGAGGTCGTGAAGCCTACCGGAACACTCGAGGACGACAATCCCAGAGTATCGGTGACTGTAACTACGACTGTGTATGACTTCGCGTTGTGGATTACTCCAGTTGGGAGGGTGTGCGACAGTGCGGTACCTGATACCAAGGCGTAATAGACAGACTGTCCAGTGACACCATCGTAGATCTGTACAGCGTAACTGGCCTGAGACTTACTGCCTCCGATGCCATTGGTAAACGTGATGACTGGAATTCCAGTAGTAAAGACCTGGGCAGGAGTTGGCGACGTAACCGTGACTACGGGCGGATCAGATACATAGAATACCTGCCATCCCGAGAACGCTCCAGCTACACCATCCTTATCCCAAAGCATAACGCGCCACTGCAACTGAACGTCTTTGTATGTCGATGAGACCGCAACATTCACCGACCCACTAGAAGATGTAACCTTACCCGAATCGTAGACGCTAGCACCTGCGGTCGTCTGAATCTGTGCCTGAAACGCTGACTGGTGGTCGTTAATGTAGGGATCAGTAAAGGCCCAGGCTAGCGTAACCGTTCCGGCACCATAGGAAAGTATCTGTCCACCCGTAGGATGAAGGTTTGCGCCAGACGGTGGATGAGAAACTGTAAAACTCGTTACCGCAGAGACAACACTGAACCTTTGCCACTCGTCATAGGTGTAAGCACCGATGTACCAAACACCCTGGGTTAATTCCAGGGACAGGTCTGTCGGTGAGTAAAGGTCTGATACCTTAAGCCCGTGCGCCACATCGGTAAACTGTGGGGTGTAGAGATTCGGACTTAAGATAGACTTTCGACTTGTTGTTAGGCCAGCGTCTTTTGCGATGTAGTAGAACTGTTGCACAACGCCTGACGGAGTCGAGTAAGGAAGTTTGAAATCTGCCCCCACTGACGGGAGCGCAGTTTGGACAGTCGCTCCAGACGACGGAATGACATTAGCAGGCGCGTTAGGCAGACTCGGAAACACGCAACGAGCCTGATAGACGTGTGCGTAATAATGAATCAGGAAGTTGATCTGAGCTCTGTTGAAGTTGCGGTTATTGCCCCCGGAAACACAGCCGACAGCGTTGGCTGTTAGCGAAATGCCCTGATCTAGAGTGAGCGCATTCGCACGAAACACTCCAGTCTTTGTCTGCGCCGTTACATTAAAGCAGTTCGTATCTGCTTGCGTAAAGGCATAGGTCATCGCACAGTAAGTGTTATCGACATACTGCATTGTTGCAGTGATGTACCCATTGACACCTGGAGCATCTGGAACGTAACCACTAAGTGCGGTAGTCGCTAAACTACTCTGGTATGTAACTGCTCCCGCTGAAGTAATGTTCATTCTGCGATAGCCGTACACTGCTCCCGTGCCAGCAGTTATTACGCCATAGACAAGCTCCTTTGAGCCATCAGCACAAAAGAGCATGTACTTACGATACTGCTTTCCTGACAATGGTATAGCACTGTCAGTTAGGAAATTGATCTCAGCGCCAGTATTCGTATTGACTTGGCCAACCCAGAGGTAGTCACCACTATCTACACCGGAAGCTGGTTGCGCCGAAGCGATCATCATCCAGCTGCCCTTATTGGATGAAACTGTCTCGTGAGTAGCCGTGATTGTAATATCATCAGAATACGCCTTGGCATTCACGCCCGACAGTATCTGAATTGACTTGGTGTAGAGAACCGTGCCAGTAGTTGAAAGAAGAAATGCATACGCCTTTGCGCCGAGAGCAGCCCCTGTGCCAATCGTCGACTGTGTATAGACTGCGATGATAGGCTGAGTCGTAGAAAAGCAGTCGATATCTACTCTAGATGCTACAAAGTTAGAAGCTGACGTGTAAACAGTTACCGCAGCTCCAAGTGTGAATGCTCCAGCGCTATAGGTAGCCTTAACCCATTTTACCGCAGCGCCGCCGTCAATCCAGACGATGTGAACACTATCGGCAGAATCAACAACAGACGAATAACCAAGGATACTGCTAGCAGATGTGATCGTGGTAGCGAGAGTTGCCTTCAATGTCCAAGTTGTGGCGTCAGGAGAGCTATAGATATAAAGTTTCTGAGTGTTCGAGTTGTCCCCAGCTGCCCCAGAAACTCCAGACCTGTTGGCGTCCGCTACCACCATTACCAGTGTTCCATCTGACAGTCGATGAGAAGCACGCTTTCCTACTGGTCCGCCTAGACCAGCCGGGCCACCGAGAAACCGTACGAGCGTGTTTGCCATCTATCGACTTCCGTTCGCAAGTGCTTCGAGGGCGTCAATCAACTCTTGTGCATCAGCACCAGACGTTATATTAGGTAACACCAGTTTGTCAACATGTAAAGTTGTTGACTTGCCCTCACTGGAAGCTGACGTAGTAGGTGGAGAAACCGGCGGCGGCGGCGGTGGAGGAGGAGGAACTGTAGGTGCAGGCATTTTTCCTGCAAACGAAGTAATCGAGGGCAAAGTTCCGATAGCCGGAAGGACCGGGGTAGCAAACTTGTATGCACTGATTGCATTCGAGATATCCTTCATCTGGTTAAGGATAAAGGGCTTCTCGTTGATAAAGCCTACTCCGATACCTTGAGCAAGAGGGCCACCGATCTCTTTCGCCATTAGCTTCGACGGCGAAGCGATTCCAAAGAACTTCTTGATTGGGCTAGGCAAATGGGATGCAAGTCCCGAAATACTGTCAACTACCGTGTGCCAAGAGTCTTCAATTCCTCGCTTGATGCCACCAACGAGATCGCCGCCTACGCTGTAAAGCAGGTTTCCAAGATTTCCTAGAGATGTCACGATACTATGGGGGAGTCCAGTCACCCAGCTGAGAAGTATCTGCCAGTGAGTCCTGAAAGCATTGAGTGCTGTATCAATACCATTAGCTGCCCAGTTAGCCAACTTTCCTGCAAGGCTAGAAGCAGCCTGGATAAGTGCAACCGGGATACCAGTTGCCCAGCTAAGGATTAACTGCCAGTGCGTCTTGAAGGCATTAAGTGCAGAGTCAAATGCCCCTGCCGCCCAGCTGGCTAGTTTGCCACCAAGGCCTGCCAACTTGGCTATCAGTGTTACAGGCAAGCCTACAGTCCATGCAAGTATCGTAGCCCAGTGAGCCTTCATGTTATTGTAAACAAGGTCGAAGGCGTTAGCAAATAGATTGACCAGTAGCTTGCCTAAATTCTCAAGGGCCTTTAGCAGCTTTTCAGGCAGACCACCAAACCAATCTACAATAGAGTTGATCAAGTCAGGAATGATGGAGTGTCCGACAAGAACATCGTAGAGCCACTTGAAGAAGTCTACAATACCAGTTACGAATCCCTTGACGATACCCCAGACTAACTTGCCGGCACCCTCGATGATATGACCAATCAACGAGAAGGTTGCCTCTACGAAATCAACCGCGTCATGCCAGGCTGCTGCCCAGTCGCCATTAATAATGTCAGTGACAAAGTTCACAACATCAGTAATGATCCGAATAACATCACCGAGAACTGCGATAATGGTGTGAAGTGCTGTTCCAAGAACATTAACGAAGATATCCGCAGCTATTTTCAAAGCTGCGACAAGCACGATCCCAACTATCTCGGCAAGCAACTTAACTGCGGGCCACAGCGTCTGTAGCAGATGCCCAAGCGACTGCAGTAACGGTAGAATCTTTGGCCCAATATCATTTCCGATCTGCATAAACGCATCACGCAGATCATGCCAAAACTTAACCACATCAGGCTTAAAGAGTGCCCAGAGCATACTCAACTGTCGCCACAACGGCTCGAGCCACTTGTTTGCTGCTTCGAAACCTCGAACCAGTCCGTCCCAAGCACTAGAAGCTGCTCCGGACACTGTGCCGCTACCCGTAACCTGTCGCCACAACTTAGAAACACCAGGCGTTACAGTACCTGTCCACCACCCCGTGAACTCATCCCACTTCTTCTTTATCCCACCGAACGGATTAAGCTTGCCAAGAGCGTTCTGTAGATTTTCCTGCGCCTGCTTGGTAAGTGCGTCAATACCTGCAATATCACCAGCCTTGCCTCCGGCGATATCACCAGTACCGATAGCAGATGGGAAATTACCCCCGGCAGCGGCGGCGAAGTTCTTATCAAGGTTACTGCCCGCCTTGCCAGCCTTGGCTGCGGCAGCTGCAGCCTGGTTAATGTTGTTCGCAGATGAGGTTAACTTCTGCAACTCGGCGTTTACATCACTAATCGCCTGTCCGACATCTTGATAAGCCTTCTTAAGCTGGTCTAGCTTGGCGTTCTCGGTGTCATAAGTTGCCTGCAGTGCATCACGCTTAGCGGTGATAGACTTGATAACTTCTTCTTGCTCCTTGACCGCAGCGGTTGCTGCGTCATACTGACTTGTGTACTGATCCAAGGCTGCCTTGGAATCAGTTACACCCTTAAGAATCTGATCGAACGGCAACTCCTTCATCGCTGTCGCAGCATCGTTGATCTGCTTCGTTAGCGGATCATAAGTCAGACTATCCTGTAATTGCAACTCTTGAGTCTTGCGCTGAGCGTCAGTCAGCTGCTGATTTAACTGGTCGTATTGAGCAACCTGATTCTTTGTATCATCGTACTGCTTTTGCATAGCAGTCACTTGCTGATCATAGACACCAGTAATATCAGCCGAAGCGCCGGCCTCACGGAGAGCCTTAGATGTCCCTCTCAAGGCGTCCATCGAGCCCTGCAGTGCCTGCATGCGGGACTGAACATCTTGCATTGGCCCAGTAACATCTTCAATCTTCATCATCTGCAGCTGAAGGTCTTTCTCCTTCATCTGAGATTCGAAGATCGCATCCGACATAGCCTTCTGTCCGATGATACCATAGCTCTGGTACTTCTGAAGATCCGACTGTGCCTGGCTCATTCCCTCCTGTGCAGCAGACTGAGTTTCCTGCAACTGGGCCAAAATTGCATTCTGAGCAGCTAACTGCTGATTATAAGCCTTGATGCCGGAGTCTAGCTTATCAACGATCGCCTGCTGCTGCTTCATTGCAGCATTGAGTGCAGCCTGGCGCGCAGTCAATGCTGCGACATCTGCTGTTTCGGTTAGATAAGCATTTACCGCACCAGTACCGCCTCCGGCTTTCCGAATATTTGCGACGTCTGCATTTACCGTAATGGTATTCGAGTGTCCTTCAAGTGCGGCTACCGCAGAACCAAAGCGCTTGATGTCATTGTACGCCTTGTCAATTGGCCCAGAGACATCTTCTAGCAGCGCAAACTGTGCCATGACAGCTTGCATACCAGTTGTTACGTTTTCTACCAGCGAAGGAGAGTGATGCGCCCAGGGGTTGAGGTAGCTGAACAAACTGTAAACAGCCTCAGCGGCAGACTTGACGATATTCACCACAGCCATAAGGGCGCTTTGGACACCCTGTGGCAAAGCATCGAATCCCTTAATAACAAGACTGATTGCGTCATAAAAGACATTGACCAAAGGAGCTAACGCACCTGCAACGGCATTTGAGCCTGACTGGAACCAGTGAACGACTGAGTCCCAGCCTTCTTCGATCTGCTTACGGAATAGTGCGACTGCTAACAAGACAGCGGCAATAGCTATCCCGATCGGGCCTGTAAGTGCGGCTAGGATAGCCCGCCCGCCCGTCAGGATGGCCGGTGCAATGCCGCTTATTACCCGTAGCAACATTCCGGGGAGCCCAACTAAAAGCCCCACGATTTTACCCGGTAGGCCAATAAAGAATCCGAGTATAAGTGCCGGAATTCGTGCCAAACCACTCAATAGCCCGCCACTAGCTGCAGCTGCACCGGCTGCTGTTTCACCTTCAATGGCTAGCATGCCAGCTCGAGTTGCACTGACCTGAGCTAAGAACCCTTCGTTTATGATTACAGTATTGCGAAGTTGTGCTGCTGCAAATTCAGCATTCCAAAGAACTAATCCAGTTTCAGTTTCTCCTAGCAGAGCTGCCATGCCTGTAGCTGCCTCGGCATTTATCGTACCCATACCGGCTACAGTCTCATTAAAGATGAATCCCATAGTTGCAGTCCAGATTGCAACTATGGAAGCACCGCCTGTTGTGAAGGTAGCGACTACAAGATCTAGCCCAGCTGCTACTGCAGTATCAGTTGCTGCCATGCCAACAGTTGCCTCCTCGGCAACTGTTCCGAACCCAGCGGAAGCTATGGATCGCAGAATAAGAAACATCTGCGCAAACTGTTCTCTGATCACATTTATAAGTTCAAACAAGTTTGCTGCGATGATCTCAGTGTTAGCCGAGATACTAGCAGTCATCTCGGCTACCGAGGCACCAACCTGAACCGCGCCAGTCGTAGCCTGTCGTCCGCTGAAAGTGAACAGTGCTCCTATAGCACCAATGAGCGCCATAGCGCCACGAGCGGGAGCAAGGATTAGACTCAATGCAGCCGGAATGAGCCCTAATGGCTTCAGGAAGAAGAAGAGTGCGTCACCGCCAAAACGTGCGACATCTCGCAGAGCGGAAAGGTACAGAAGTACTGGCCCAAGTGCCGCCATCAGCAACAGGAAGATTCCAACGGCCTTCTGGACGTTGGGGTTGAGATTACTGAACCAGGTTACAAGACTATTTACAGCTGCTACGATGCTGATTATAACAGGCAGCAACTTGACGAGAATATCGGCAAGGTTGTTCTTCATCATATCCCCGAGAATCTGCAACTTCTTCGGGTTAGAATCAAGAACAGTCTGAAGCTCTTTTTGGGCAACCTCAGCATTAACAGTCGGGTCGATGGTCGCAGCCATCGCCTTACCATACCGGCTTTGCGCAGCTGTCGTCTTGTCAAGACTTAATGCAATATCTCGAAGAAGGACATCGAATCGACTGACCTGGAACGCGCCAGACAACTGTCGTGCGATGACATTCTTCTGGGCATCACTCAGATTTTCGAAGGCCTTTGCGACTTCCTTCAACTTGTCAGTAGCAGTAGCAGACTTCCATCCGGTATCTGCAATGTTTATACCGACAAGCTTTAGCGCCTCGGACGCAGCATGTGATGGAGCTTCAAGATTAGAGATAATCGTCTTGAGGCTGTTACCAGCCTGCGCTGCCGTACCAGCGTAAGGAGTGATCGCAGCAAGTAAAGCGGCAAGCTCTCTATAGGTTACTCCACCATTCGCAGCTGCACCAGCAGCACGCTGGAAACCTGTTATGAGCCCTTCCATACTGATTGCAGTTGTATTCTCTACGACGTTGAGGTCATTGAGAATCTTTGTCAGATCTGACGCACTTGCTCCGTATTGCCCCTGAATTGAAATAAGTGCTTCGGTTGCCTGTGCAGAGTTGATATCACCAATGACCATAGTCTTTAGTGTGTTGTCAACAGAACGCGCTAGCGCTGCACCTTGAACTCCAGCCGCTGCCCAAGCGGCACCAATCTTGATTACCTCAGTCTGGTTTACGCCATATTCGTTACTTAAAGCCTCGAAGTTCTTTCCGAGCGCGGCAACATCTTTGCTGTAATCAGCTAGAGGGTTAGTACCGTAAACCTTCTTGAGGTCGGCCATTGCAGTTTCGTTAGCCAGACTAAAACTAAGCAGAGAACGACCCGCGAGTAACAGTGGTGCTGTAAATGTCGCACTCAGCGCGTAACCAGCAGAGCGGATACTCCCAGTGAGTCGATCAACACCTGCAACACTTGTAGCAGTATTGAATCCAGCGCCTCCGCGCATAGCAGAGTTTAGGCCGGTTATCTCTCCGCGCAGCGAGGCGAGTGCCGCCTCGGCCTGAGCCTTTGCTACCCTGATCGTAATGTTTAGGTAGCTTTCCAACGGACACCACCTTTAGGGTACTCGAAACCACTACGGGCTTCAGGCGCCCAACAAGGTGTGCTCAGAATAGCAAACCGCCCCGGCACCTACCAGCTTAGGCACCGGGGCGGTTCGCTTCAAACTAGGGGACGCGAGGCGGCCAGAACGCGAACATGCCACTGTTCAGGTAGTTCGCATAGGCAGCATCCGCACCTCCGGCGTAGCCCTCGTGAACCTGCTCTGCTGTCTCTCGACAGTACCTCTCGGCGGCCTGACGATCTTCGAAGAGCCGTGCCGAGGTCTTCCACTCTCGATCACTCGGGTGAGCATCGAGAAGCAAGCGGAGATTGACCGTGTGATACTCGGGCGACGCCTCGTTTCCCCAGCACCTGGTGAGCACGGCGGGGGCGACATCGCTGCCGTTGTTCTGAGCTCTGTCCACGAGGACGTGAACCACTCGACCGACTGAAGGTTCCTGCATGCCTATCTCCTATTCTTCATCTCTGCTTCTTGTTGACGTTGTCTCTGTAGCTGGTAGTGGGCATCCATCTCGAAGAGAATGTCCCACTCGTCTATGAGTTGAGGGTGTTGGTCATAGAGACCACCTGCAACGGGGAGGTGTGCCCACTTCATCGCTTTGCATCTATGCCATAGCTTGATTGAAGTAGGCAGGTTCGTGAGCGGCTGGCCTTGAAAGTATAACTCGGCCTTGGCTCTAAACCTTATTTTCCCTCTTCGCGCTTCACCGCCTCTTCGCGCATGACATTGAGCTCTGCAATCTGTTCGTCGATATCCTTCACGGTCAGCTCGGCTCGCAGCCACGGGTTGGCCTTGCGGATAGCTGCCTCGAGGTCAGAGATCCAGACCGGGTTGGCCTGAGCTCGCCACTTGTCGAAGTTGCCTCCCGGCTTAGGCTTGCCCTCGCGGTCGAAGGGCTGAGCATCCCACTCACCAGTCTCGGGATTCTTCTTGACGATGAACCAGCCGACGATAGACTCTTCGAAGAGGATCGTACGCTCTTGGCTCGGATCGACCTTGATGCTTGCGTCGCCAGACGTCTTGAACAGACGGACGTCCTTCGATGTCTTCTGCTGGTAGCGACCGCGAGCTCCGTCGTTCATGATCTTGAACTCGATGTACTGCTTCCCGTCAGGGAAGAACCACTTGTGCGTCTCTTCGAAGCCGAAGTAGTCCTCGAAGCCAGGCTCGTCAATCGCAACGCCTGCACGGAGCATGTTCTGCTCGGTATCGGACAGATCGGTTCCAGGCGGCGGGATGATTGGTAGCGCAGTGTCCATGTGTGACCCTTTCAGAGTCTTTGGGATTTATCCTCAAGCAGCGAAGCGCCGCTCGCCCATGGTAGGCGAACGACGCTTCGATGTCTAGCGTTGCCGACTAGGCAATGAGGAGCAGGTCAGTCTTGGCGACGGCCGTGATCAGCTTGGTTGCATTCGCCGGCCGCAACGCCTGGAAGCTGATATCCGTGTCGATGATGTTGTCCCCCGATGGTGCGAACGAGAACGGCAGGAACGCTACCTTCGGAAGGGTCAACGTCAGACTGTATGACGTGGTTGGGGTTCCGCCTGGAATCGACTCGTAGGTGGTCATGGTGATCACCATTTGCTGCTTGGTGGTCAGACCGCCCGCTTGTGTAGCCGTCGAAGCTCCGTAGACCGCCTGCTTGAACAGCGCAGAATCGGCAGGACGGAACAGAAAACTCCCGGTCACGTCGCGTCGCTTGGGCACCAGGGAGCCGACATAGAAGCTTCCCATGCGGTAGTCGTTGTTCTCGAAGTTGTTCTTGATATCCAGCTTGTAGTTCTTGACTGGAATCGTCACTCCGTTGTACGTCAGGGTGATGTTCGTCCCGACAGTCAGGAAGCCGTTGTCGTACAGGTTGGTCGGATCGGTCGGGGTAACTCCAGCAACCTGCTTGATGGCAATGATGTCTGCGTTACCCATGAGGTAACCATCCGCCGAAGCCTCGAGGTGGAGGTTGTTCACGACTCCATCGGTGTAGTCGAAGGTCTCCAGACCTGCGCCAATCGACTCCTCGATACTGAGGAATGGTAGTGCCGCTCCGTCAGACGGAGTGATCGTCTGGGTTGTGACCCCCGTCGTCGTGGCTGGAGTACCCACCACTCCGAGGGCCGCAGCCAACAGGGTAAGGAACGAGTTGATCCTGGTATAGAAGGAATACTGCCCCTCCCAGATCGCCGGGCCGAGGTAGGCGTCAGGAATGTCTCGACTGCCTCCGATCTCAGGCGTCGGGACCATGAGGGTACGAGAAGGTCCGAGTGAACCGCCCGTAAGCTTCATCGCCACGCCAGCAGTTGCCAGGTCTGCCGCGAGGGTTCCCTGAGCGGACTGAGTGCGGAAGATGACATGCCCCGCCTGGGACGAGTAACCGTTCGCCATGACTTAGGCGTCCTTTCCGGTGTCAGTTGCCGCCGCATCTGCGGGTGCTGGTGGAGTTGGTACCGGCGGAAGTGGCGGCACTGGAGGTTCACCAGTGCCGCCTGAAGTATCCGAAGGCTGGCCTGAACTGTCGTCAGGTACCGACGGAGTCGTCGGTACCGTCTCTGCCGGCGTAGGCGGAAGGTTGGCAGGAGGTGCCGTCGAAACAGCCTGCTGACTTGCCGCAAGGGCTTCGTCGAGCCGCGCCTGCGCATCGGACGCAGCCTGTTCGGCTGCTTGCTTGGCATCTGCCTCTGCCTGCCTGCGCCTCTGCTCGTCTGCCGCCTCTACGTCGGCAGCAGCTGCATCATCCGCTGCCTTCTGATCCCTGACTTGCTGCTCGACAGCTGCGAGCATCTTCTGCTTCGCGTCTGCGATGTCAGTCGAAGGAATGCCTGCATGCCCAGCGATGACGTTGAGCTGCTCGTCGATCTGCGCATCGAGCAGGCGCTCTTCGGCAGCAAGTGCCTCGCTGCGATCATCGAGTGCAGCAGTTGTCACCAGCGCTGCCTCCTGCGCCTTGAGGGCAGCTAAGACGCGCCGCCTTTCCTCGATGCCATCCTCGACGGATGCAAGGTCAGTTGCTTCTGTCATGCTGTCACCTTTTCTACCTCAAGCATCACGTCGTTGATGGTTGCGTACATATTCGTTCCAGAAATGTTCTTACTGTGGTACCTTGCTCGATGAACCCACCATCTCTTGAGACGTTCGGTTTCACCGTTGAAGGTACACGTCAGTCCGCCCAATTGTGTACGAAGGGGTACGTCACTGGCAAGGATAGTCCGTATTGTCTTGCTAATTACGGAGTGGGCAATCAGAGCTTCTTCTTCATCCTCCATCTTGACGAAGGCCTCAACAGAAAGAAGGTACTGCTCAATGGTGGAAGCCCTCGAGTGATCTACTCCCATCATTTCCATGCTGTTAGGTACGGGCGCCCAGTCGACAGCAGAGACTCCTATGGAGTAATTGGGGTCTTGAACGCGAAGACCTCGGCGAAACACTGTAAGAAGTGCCGGGTCGATTACCTCAAATCGAGTAGCAATAAGCTCCACGACGTTGTTAGGAAAGACCAACTGAGTCAAGTCAAGACTCATAGAGCACCTGCTAGACCGCCGGAGCGAAGCTGTGATTCAAGGTGCACAGCTAACAACTCAGTCAGAGTCACAGCGTCCGTAGAATTGATACCCAGAACTGGCCGCTTTGGAATAGGATTGCCCCACTTACTCGTACCACCCGACTGAGCCACAGAGAGCTTAAGGGCTAGTTCCCCATCTGGCGCATCTCCTGGTGTCACTAATTCTACACCAGAACCAGTTAAATCAGTCTTGCCACCTGACTGTGTAATGAACGCCTCTAACTCGCCAGTACGCTTGTTGATCGGGTGAGCACCACCGAAGCCTTGAGACTGCCTAATGTCAACGGTTGCTGGAGCAAGCTGCTCCCACTGACCAACTACATCGTCGCCCTCTTTAGCGAACCTATCTGCAGCTCGTCTTGCGATGTAACTATTGGCCTCTCCTGAGAGCCAGGCTTCAAGAGAGGCTTCAGAGAGTGCATTCTCGATCCCACGCACAGCACCGAGTACGGATTCAGGTTCGGACGTAGCCCAAACCTGAATCATAGCACTTGTCACTGTATTGTCCTAATTCTTCGGTGGCTTGATGATCTGCAAGACACTTCCAAGCTGCGGAAGCGGCCCCCTGAGACGACTCCATGCTCCCTTGTTCGCCGGAAAGACGTGAGGAAACAGTCTACGGGTCGGAAGTGAAGAGTCGACTTGAGGATTATCCTCGAACCCGACTCCGTTGTCAGGGTTGTTGACTGTAGGATTACCTACCATAAGGAACAACACCTCCACGCAGATACCACGGAGGAGGCGATGCTGCCCAACCGTAGAAAGCCTCGACCTGTGAGTACCCATCGAGATTGTTGACAAGAACCTTGCCGCGAGTGGAGTCGGGGTTTTCATTCTCCACAGTAGGGCGCAAGTTTGCATCACCCTTGACAATCGCGTCAAGGGCCATATCCGCCTGCTGAAGCAGATATAAGGCATAGTCGTGAACCTTTGTACCTTCGCCAGCCTGATCACTTTCCATCAGGAGACGTCCGCTCGCTATGTTAATAGCGATCTGCTTTAACAGCAGCCAGCCAGGACGGCTTACACTGTTCGAGTCAACAGGCGTCGAATAGATCGCACCGATGGCAGCGTCAATCTTGTCAGCTGCTCCGTCGATGTGCTTCTGTAGAGTTGCGTCTGCAGTCGCTGCTTTGAGCGTTAAATCACCAATCAGCAGATCATCACTCTTGCAGTACACACCAGCGTATGCCATTGCTGCAACCTTTCAGGCTCACTAAGGGACGGCCGACCTGCCACGGCTCATTTAAGTCAGGGGGGCTTATTCCCTGTCGCTCCCTGATGCCTGCTAGAGCGGCTTGTTGCGGACGTCGGCGTACGTGCGGTACTCCGAAGTCACGTTCCTGTAGCCACTCACGTCGTTGCCGTCGTGGTTGAAAGGCGCCTTGGTGTCATCGAGCAGCGCAGACGCTGCAGGCTGGACAGTCACACCTGAAGACGCAGGCACGTTGTTGCCACCTGTGGTCTTGTAGGTGGTAGCCGTCTCGGTGACGCGCCCTGGTCCCTTTGACATCTTCTCTCTCGTTTCTCTCGGCGAACTTCAGACCTGAACCCCAGCCTATTCTTTTCAAGACTGGGGTTCAGGGAACCTCGATGACGCTAGGCTTAAGCGAGCACCTGCATCACGTAGCTATATTCCATGAACGGGAAGACAGGGAACGCCTTGATACCCGTACCCTTGACGTGCATCCAGGGGTCACGAGTCTCGTCTTCCCACTCGTAGTAGCCGCTCTGCCAGTTGCCCTCGGGGTGCGGCGAAGTGAGGGTCTTGGCGAAGCCGATCACCGTGTCGTCGATCTGGTTGAGCTGCTCGAAGGACGGCATGAAGATGATCTTGTTGTCAGACGTGAACCTGTTGTTCACCCAGGTCTGCGTACCGAAGTCGCGCGTACGGTACACACTGTCGTAGACCGTGAACTTGATCCCCGTCGAATTCTCCAGGATCTGCAGCGCCTGCTGTGGACCGAAGCCCTGAGCAAGGTAGTTCAGGTCGATCGGACTCGAAGGTGCTCCACCGGCCGGCAGTCCTACGATCGGCGCGTAGACTCCGACGAACTTGCTGGACTTCCAGAACGAGTGCAGGATGCGACGGCTGATGTAGGCGTGATCCACCGTGATCTTCCAGGTGTCCCACATGTACTGGTTCATCGCCAGGCAGTCACCGATCGGGTCGGAGGCTGCAGTGTCCCAGAGGTTGCCACTGGCTGGAGCCTGATCCTGCTGGTTGGCGGGACGGCCGTAGTCCACCGTGAACTTGATCTTTCCGTCGTTGTAGACGATCTTGCCAGTCTCCAACGCAGTCATGATCAGCCACTCGATGCGGTTGTCGAGCTTGCGGCGACGAAGCGCGTCGTGTCGAGCGACACGCGCAGTGAAGTCGGCAACCGGGTTGCCGACGAAACCTTGCGCCAGACTCAGCCCATTGATTCCATTGAGCTGCTCGGCGATCAGCAGACCATCTCGGAACCTGGTGACATCTGAGGCGGTGTACTTGTCCTTGAGCGACCAGTCGATCAAGGACGCGCGACCCTGAATGTAGGCACCTTCGTCCTTCTGGCTCAGCTCGGACTCGGCATCCTCGGCACGCGCGGGGGCCAGACCTTCACTGAGGCCACCCTTGATGTAATCGAAGATCACATCGTCGGTGTCCACGTTCAGGAAGGGCGCGATCTGCGCCAAGCCGATGTGGTCAGACGGTGGCAGCATCTCACGGATCGTCCCGAGGGACACCTCCTTGCGCACCAGCCGATTGAACGGCGGATACGCAGGCTGCAACAGCGGAACAGTCATGTCTCTTCTTTCTCCTTCTCAGGGACTGTTATGGACGACTCGGCCTAGTGCCAGCCGATATCGACCATCTTGCCCGCCGCTCCCCCGCGCTGCATTGCTGCAGCCGTGGTGTTGGACAGGGGGACGAGGTTGCCGTTCAGGTCGTACTCCGTGCACCATCCCTGAACTGCTTCGCAGTCGTAGACGACGCTGATCTCGACGTCGCGCTCCATGAGCTGCCACGGCAGAGTGGTCAGGTTCAGGCCGACGATGTTCGCCAAGGTCTGGCGACCATCGGCAGCGTCACCGGCGACACCAGGAGTCGATGTGGCAACCGTTGCCACAGGGGCGGTGCCGCCCGTGAAGTGTGGGGTGAACTGCAGTGCCGGAACGTCTGCGTCGTAGGCACCGCCCCCGAAGGTGATCGTGAAGGCTCCAGTTGCGAGTGGGCCTCCGGTCACGGTCGGAAGGAAGGCTGCGTACGAAGGCATCGTCCGAAGTGCATTCTGTACGTCGAGGGCGACGGCTCCGATCGGCAGGTTGACCTTGTCTCGCGGGTCGGCGCTGCCTGCAGCCTGAAGGTCGAAGTTCCCTGTTGCACCAGCGTAAGTTCCGCCGGGAGTCAGGGTCTGAACCTCGGCAGTGCCGGTGCTTGACTGGAACGGACCCACCTTGCCGATGCCGGGGCCAGAAGTGATCTTCGCCATGACGGTTCCGGCCTGGAGCATCTTCATTCCAGGGTTGCCGTCGCGGTACTGAGGCGGAATAGAGCCGGCGTAGCAGGTGTAGGGCTCGGTGCCGAGATCCTTGGTACTGCGTAGGAACTCGACAACACCGAAGGGTGCCACCGGAGTACCCATTTGACTCACGAAGTCTGGCATGTTTCTTCCTTTGCTTCAGGTTCTCAGGCGACTGGTTCTGTTAGCTCGCCGCAGCAGTCAGCTGCTGGAGCTCGATGTAGGAAGGCATCTTGGCGATGTCGGCCTCAGTCGTACCGCCCATCCGGTGCCGAGCGACGATCTCGGTCAGCACGCTGATACGCTCGGTACGTTCGTTCTTCGGCTGGCCACCCGAGACGATCGGATTGCCAGTGCCGTTGGTCTGTCCGTGCTGCTGAAGAACGGTCGCCGACGGAGCCGCCTCGTAGATCGCCTTGAAAGCAGCGAACTGCTCGTCGTTGAGCGACAGAGCGTGAGCCGTCAGACCGGTCTTGTCGTCGCCAACCTGAGTCTGCAGAATCTTGCTTTCCCTCGCGAGGGCTGCGACGAAGTTCCTCCGGCCGGCAGCTGCACTCTCGGTAGCGAACTGTTCGAGGGTGGCGTTGCGACCTTCGATGGCGATGATGTGCGCCTGAACTGCCGCATAGTCGGTCGTCTGCCTTCCGCCGATACTGAACTGCAGCGGCTGGGTCGGCTGAGTTGACTGAGCAGGTTGACCGGCTCCCGGCAACTCGAGAGACGGAGGCGAGGCCGGAGCTGCCGGGCCAGCCGGAGCTGCGGGATTGGTCAGTGAGGTCACGCCAAACTCCTTTGGATCGTCAACAAGAATGCTGAACCTCGGCCCAGCGTCCTTCTGGTATTTGCGGAAATTGAGACCTTCTACCGCTGGAATGTCAACATACGCGAAACCCATGTAGCAAGGCCAGTATTCGGTTTGCGCGTTGTTGACGTACGTCCCAATTTCAGAGCTGCGGTTAGGCCAATTGTCTTCGGCGACCTTCTCTGCGGCATCTTTGTCAAAGATATAGAAGTCCGTGAGAAGGTAGGTGTAGGTCACACCATCGACTGGCGACTGCATGTCCTGAGTTCGGAGCGCAGTATGCCAGCCGATTAAGCTGTCCATTGCGTCTGAAAAGAACGATCCATGCCCACGGCGCACGGGAACATTCTCGAAGGTCTTGTGAGCCCGGAGGTAGTCGAAATTGTTCTGCATTTGCGTCATATGCAGAGTTTCCCAGGTGTTTAATTCACCCATGGAGTCTCTGAAAACGCCTGACCGAAAGACAGGAACGTCGGTCAGCTTCAGAACATTTTTCCCGCCCTCGAGAGAAAAACGCTTAGTCGGACTAAAGCCGAAGTCACCCGAGTGAAACCAGGCGACAGAAGGATGAGTCGGTGGCGCTACTAGCGAGGCGGTCATAGTGGGCACCACTGTAGTCCACAAACCCCCCACCTAGGCAAGCACTAGGTGGGCTGGGTTGTTTCGTCGTGCAATTCTTCAGGAGGCGGATTTTCCTTTAGAACTGGCAGGTGAGTGGATTGATCAAATGTCACCCTGTGCCAACGAAAACAGTCACGACAATGAATAACGACTTCACCTGAATAAACAATACTCTCGGCGAAGATACGCTTCTGCTTATATGTTTTCTGATGCACATAGACTCGTCCGTTGGCGTCTACACCATAGGTCGCAAGCAACGGCTTTCGAGCACAGAAGCACCTTAGCTCGTTATGAGGACGTTCGCTCATCGCACGAGCCAATCAGGAACAGGAACCATCGCAACGCTCTGACCCACTAAGGGATGAGTGCAGTCTGCTAGGAATTGCCAGATGCCGCCTCTTATGTACGAGTGACAGCGAGGCGTATCAATAACCTCACTACCTATTCCGTCCTTGAACTTTTTGTGACTATACACAAGAATGCTAGGATCAAAGGTAGGAGCCTCAAGGTTTCCATCCCAAGTCCAATGAGGACTCTCGATTCTGTGAGTGTCATTGCAACCCGGACACCAAAACCAGTGCGAAATGACTCCCGGCTTACCTTGTATGCCCATATTCACCATTACTGGATTCATACTGCAAGCCGATCCAGTTCGTAGTCAAGAAGTCCGGTGAACTCCTTCATAAACTTGGCAGAATCCGGCGTATGCGACTTACCTAAAGACGTAATATCCCGACACCAGGCGTCTAAACGTGCATACATCGAATATGCTGCACTTCCAGCGTCGGTAACGCCATCCGCTTGTAAAGCGCGCTCCATTTTACGCCGATAGCCGATATTGACTTGAAGGTCAGCGTTGAAAGCCCCATCGCTAAACGCCCGATCGACCTGTCCCTTGACACGATTTAGAATGTCTCGGCGAACAGATGATGAAAGATTGAGTATCCCAGGCTCGTCCGTCTCGGTGGTCGTCCCAGGCTCGTCGCCACCTAGAGCATCTGGGTCGATATCATCCCCTGGCTTGAGTCCAGTCGGCAGCGCCAGAGTTTGCTGTGCCTGTTCGATTGTCAACCCGGCCATCTCGCCAAGTTGAACCAGGTCAAACTTGATAGCGCCCTGGCCGATCAGTGCTTGCAAAATGATCTGCAGCATCTGTGCGTTAGTGTTATCTAGCTTGTTGAACCTAATCTTGGGCATCTTGCCCTTGGGGTTGAAGTTCAACCTGTAGAGCGGAGCAAGAATGTACTTGTTGATATACTGCGCGCGGTCAGCGTTGATCGCGTTGAGCATCCAGAGGTACATCTGCATATGCCCAACACCGAGATTATACGAGCCTACGTCAGCAGTCTTCATCAGAAGAACTGGGGTAAAGATTGCCAGTGAAATTTCTTCATCAAGACGCTGCATATACCGCTCGAAGTCAGCGCCGCGCATCTGCGATTCGAGATATTGCAGATCGTAGTCAAAGTAACCACGACCGTTTGTATCCATGTCTCGATCGGATGGGAGCACTACGGTTGAGCGATTACGAAGCTGTTGCAACTGATACATCATGTACTCATGCGCAGGCATCTGCGTATAGCCACCCTGACCGTCAGGCAGGCTGACCATCTCGTCCTGGGGTGCACGCCCTACCGGAGTCGGCTCACCGAAGCGCTCGTAGTAGCGATTCGAGAACAGGTGAAGCAGCATCGAAAAGAAGTACGATGTGTATGCAGACTTGAGAAGCTTTGAACCGTAGTAGTCGCCATTCTCCATGAGAATCGGATACCAGAAGGTACAATCCGAAGGAATCGGGTGAGGCCAACCCAACTGCTTGATACCGTCGTACACTTTGAGCTTTGGAGGAACCTCTCCTGGAGGTGCGTATCCGTCAACCTGCTTCCAGTTGACACCGCACTCTTCCGGAATAAGATCCTTGATCTTTGTAAGTACAACAGCATTCGAGTTAGAATCATTCTCGAACTGCAAAACATTGGGAGAGAAGCCAGCCCAGTTAGCTTGACTCATCCCACGATTTAGCTGTGTCCAGATCGCCGAAAGATTCTCTGTCATGAAGTCGACAGCCTTCGGATCAGGATGCTCGATTGTCCAGTTGGACTGGTGCTGCATAAACGACAGAACCGAGAGAGATGAATTTACCTGATAGTGAGTTCTCATTGCTCGATAGTCACTGAGGGTAAGCGAATTCAGATCAAACTGAATAATGCCGCCCCCCGGCAGACTGATGAAATCGGTGTTTCGCCCTGCCCAGTGTCCAAATCTTTCACCAGTAGGTGGAGACGACTGCTTCTTGTAAACCGACATGTCGATCGGCCTACCTCGATGATCGAGCAGTGTCACAGAGATCTCCTAGCGCTTAGGTCGGAGATGCGGAGGTATAGCAGACCCTGCAGATCCTAGAGAAGGCGGCAAGGGAGCCTTAAGTCCGTTACCACTCATTGCATCTAGCATGTGCTGTAGTGTGCCTGGCCTAGCATTTCCAGTCGGAGTACTCGGCCCATTATTACCTCTCTTGGTGCCCACGTCAACAGAAGTAACCCCCCGCTGAAATGAGCGATTTCCGACCAAAGTTGTGGTCACTCCAGCCAGGGCGTCGGCGACGTCCTTACTGCCGTTTGGGGGGTGATCTATCTTACGCCCGTCATCAGTAAGCTCCATAAGCTCCTGAAGCGCTATCTCTACAATCTTGTCCGAGCCCTTGTAAAGATGTGTGACATACTTCGGAAACTCGATTCGCTCTTCGTAAATGGCCTCTCTTAAGTCTTCATACGGAAGAGTTGACTTGTCCATAGATAAGTACTCAACCTGAAAACGCCTCTTCCTAAGTTGCTGTACCGTGTCGGTCGACTGAAAGCCATCAATAGTAATCGACTTGAGATTGAATCCAAGATCGTCCTTGAGATAGTAGATAATGCGTCGGACATCAGAGAACATAATCTCTGTACCAGGAAGAGCCTTGAGTCGTGCCATAAAGTCAATTACAATAAGCGGCTTCTTTTCTCCGCTATCTGTAATTACCATCTCTTCGACATGGCCCATAGCAATCCCAAGACCATCACCATTCGCAGAGTATGCATTGTCAATATGTAAAGTACGACGGCGAGGGTCATTTCCACCCTTGAACCACTCTGCAAACTCTACACGACTGGGGTTATCCGAAACAGGTGACTGGTCTCCTACGTTGTGCCGCGCATGCCAACGATCCCTGCAGGCTTCGATCTTATCCACTAGCGAGATAAACGGATCAGATACTGCAGGTGGAATTCCAGCAAGGTCTCGAAGTGCGCGCTCAGGGTTGTTCTCGAAATCCTTTCGGAACTCGTTAGGAATTTCAATTAGATGTTCTTTGTGGTCCTCATCTAAGAGGTCAGCAACTAGTGCTGGAATGATAGACTTGCGCTTGATATCATAGAAGAAAGAATCACGAGTTCCGTCAGCCCGCAGATAGTTCTTCCAGCCGAACGACTCCCAGAGAGTCATTCGGGTGACATGGGCACCAGGATCACCAATGAACTCTGCATACTTTCCAGCAGCGAATCCATTTGCTTTCTTCATCTGGCCAATCAGGATCAAAAGCCCACGATTGCCAAATCGAGATGTAATACGAGCATGAATTGTGTTATAGCCAGACTCGGCATAATCTTTCTCTTTAGTGATCTTATGAGAATCCATCTCGTCAAGAATTCCGCCGAGAATGTTATAACCCTCGAACGTAGTCTCTGCAGAGTCGCCCGGAAGAATCCAGATATCCTTACCTGGAAATCTAATCTGCTTGGTGTACTTTTCGTCGTGAGGTGCGTTGTTCACGAACCATGGACTGTGCTTGATTCGAGCAAAAATATCACCGAAGATGACCTCGCGAGCTTGCGACTCGGAAGTTGACATCTGCATAAAAGCAATGCGCGAGCCGGGCAACAGATTGAAGAAATCCTGCGGATCTTTTAAGCACAACACCCAATGAACCATGTAAGGCAGAGCAATAGAAGCCAGTGTTGTCTTTCCGATACCGATAGCCCCAGTAAACATAGCTCTTTGCACAGAGGCTATGTTATGAGACTGTACAGTTGTTCCGAAGATCTCTTCCAGCGCGAGAGCTACCCCGTCACGTACCTTGGATGCAATCTCAAGGTACCCAGTACCGAGAAACTCTCGTATAGTGGCTGGGCGCTCATAGAAGGCTGGGTTAAGCTTTAACCACTCGAGTTCCCAGTCAACTTTTGCGGGATCGAACTCGATTGGTACCGTCATGCACCTTTTCCGATGTCGTCATGGCCTGGTCAAACTTCTGACTGACCTGTTGGCGAGTAGTAGACCCAGCCTGAAATCCGTTCGAGATAAACCTAATGACCGGAAAGGCTGAACCAAACCTCTTGAACGTCTTTATCTGACCAACTTTTATTACTTTTGTTGACCTGATAACCACAGCGCATCAGCCGTCTATGACTAACGGCTTCGGTTCTGGCGGCGCGAGCGACGCTGGAACCATCGGACGAGCGCCTGCGCCAGTAAGTACACCTTGAATCATCTCCGATGTAATCTGGTCTCGAGGATAACCCTGAGACTCCAGCTCCTTGATTGCCTGTGCAATGAACTGTCGAGGGTCACCCATCTGAATTGCGGTCTGCCCACCGTTGTTGCCGATGTTGACTTGTACCTTCGGGCCACCTCGAAGAGTCGGATCAACAAGCTTTGCAAGCTGCACAGCCTGGCCGTAGAGAGAACTAGCAATCTTTGTAACCTCTGGGTCTAGGCCCATGAGCTTTTCCTGCTCCCGACCTTCGACTAGTCGGTCAGACTGGATCTCAAGAATGTCGCTCAATCCATCGAGAATTGACTCTACGTCACGAGTTTTGAATCGAGACGAAAGCGCCTTTGGTTCGGTAGATGGCAACGTACACACCGACCCTTCTCGATAGAACTTGCAAGCAATGCTCAGTGAACATGAGTCGCACACATATTTATCTCCAGGCAATGGAGTAACTCGCTTGAAGAAGTGCGATGATTTTGGATCTGTCTCTGGATCATAGTTGGCGTCAGGTGTCGTTGTGTCAACAGTAGACGCTACAGCAACGATCTTAAGATCCTTGGAAAAGTTTGCGGCAGCCCATGCAGCTGCACGTATGTTCATCATGCAGCGATTACGTGGCTCATCCATATCGACTGGCTTGAACCCAAGTACCTTGAGCCACTCTTTGTGAGGCTCTCTGTGTTCATTCTTTGTAACTCGTTTGCCGGTCGGCATGTAAAATGCACCGCCAGCAGCTGGAATTCGTGGCTCCCAGTCGAAGGCCCTAATACCTAGCCGCACTGGCATACTAAAGGTTGTCGCACCGTGGAGGTGGATAATGACGTCTGGGTACTCCAGCTGAAGGTCATTGAGGAACTTTAAAAACACCTTTCCAGGGCCAGTGTTAAGCTCTGGGAAGTTCATAACTATTACTCGATGGTCCTGGCCTGCAACAGGAATCATCTCAATGGTGAGAGTTTTGTCTGGAATCATTCCAGTCAGGTCAGCATCATTGCCGACATTGTTCTGAAGGTACTCCTCAAGAATACCTTCGTCTTCACCATACTGCCAGGTGGGGTAAACCGCCACCGGCAGATCGTTTCCAGGGCGATATTCTGGGCTACCCTGCTCGCCGCATAAAATAAGTCGATAGGCGGCTTCATTTTCTCCGAAGTGCAGTTTGCACCACTTTACAGGATCAATCTTGCGTCTGTGGATATAGCCATAGTCAAAGATGATATTGCGCTCGTTGCACTCGAGTAATTCTTTGACGTAGTGCTGTGGTGAGCGAAACCAAACCTCAGATGGCATGGTCGGCACTATATAGTGCATTTAGAGAGAGCGCAAGCCCCGCTCCCTCCCGAGAGGAGCGGGGCTTGCTTAACGCAGCAGATGTTTCATCAGAGCCGTAGGGACACTCCGTCCCGAGATCTCCTCGGGCACCATGTCTGCCGCGCAGTGTTACGGAGCCAACTGCGCACCAGAGGAGTCGGGCGCACTGGCGGTAGAGCCGGCCGCGTCAGTGGAAGCAGTCGGTTGCGGATCGACGGGCGGTTGCGAGCTGTCCGTCGTTGATTCCGAACCAGCCGAACTCGCCGACGTCTGGGTCTCCCCGGTGTCGGCCGACGTAGGGAGCTGAACAGATTCGACCGGCACCGTCGGTGGAGACTGAGTCGCTCCGGTCAGGTCCGGCGGCGAGGACTGACCAGACGAGGAGTCGACCGGCGGCTGGACTGTCGGCAGCGGAACGTCCGGACTCGGACCATCCGGGACTGGCGGCTCGACCGGAGCCGCTTCGGTGGGAATGGTGCCGACGACCGACTGAAGCTGGGTCGTGACTCCGTTGATCGCATCGACGAGCACCTGAGCATCGGCCTTGACGACGACCTGGCCGTTGTTGACCTTGTCCACGATCGTCTTGACCGCAGCTGCAACCTCGCCCTCTTCGGTGGCGAGCGCGTTGATCGCATCGACCACTGGCTGAAGTTCTGCTTCCATGTCTCCCTGCCCTTGCATGACGGAGGCTAACGCCTCGAGGATTGAAGCGACTCCACTGAGGAGGTGGTTTAGCTTCCGATTGATGACTAAATCTGTGATCTCTTCACGCTCTTCATCTTCCCGAGCGCGCCATGCATCCTGGTCCCAAATTGATGCAGCTAAAGTCATCTCGGACTCCTTGGGTTAAACCGTAGGATCAGGGCGGTTGGCCAGCTTCCTCGTTACCGACCAACCGCCCTGCCTCGGCTGCATCTGGGAAGACGCAGCTATGATGCTACACCTATGCAACCGATGGCGTCAACGCCCGGTACGTATGGACATGCGCGTTAGCACCCGGTATGGTGGGGCTTTCCGTGCCCCCTAGGCGCTCGGCTGCGCTATCGGGCTACACAATACCTGGGAGACTGCTGAATGTCAACTGAGCTGGTAAACTTAATCTCAAAGAGGTTTATCGCCAGAACAGACGTCAAGGCCCGTCAGTATGACCGTGGATATACTCCTGTTCGAGAACGTGGACCGGACGGACAGTTTAGCGGTCCTTATGTACCCTGGACAAGATCTGACCTAGAGGCACACCTTGCCGGCAGGGAGAGCTTCGGTCACTACCTCGTCAACACTGACGATCAGTGCAAACTGTTCGCCTTTGACATTGATCTCGAAAAATCCGGCCTTCTGCCGCCGGCCGACCCCTGGGCGAGCGCTGAAGAATTCTGTGAAGAACCAAACCTCCGCGACGCCTGGCATGTAAAGGCAGCGCCTCCAGGACACCCGCTGCATGATCCCCTCCTGTGGGCACGCAGAGAGTACATGAAGATCAACTTCATGTACTTGGCAAAGACACTTGCACTCACTGTTCAAGATCTTCTCAGTCTCGATGTAGCTGTAGCTTACTCTGGCAACAAGGGCGTCCACGTCTATGCATTCCTGCCGAGATTAATGGATGCCTCGTTTGCCAGAGAGGGTGCACTCGCTGTACTTGAGGCCTGCGAGTTTGCGCCCCGAACCCCAAACTCTGAAATTTTTTTCAAATCGGTAGACACCAGTCCCATCACAGGTTTTCCGAACCTGTCGGTAGAAGTCTACCCAAAGCAAGACTCGATCGGAAACAAAGACTTAGGCAACCTGCTTCGGCTTCCCCTCGGATGCAATCTCAAGTGGCCTAATGACCCCACATTCTTTATCGACATGACAGAGGGTTTAACAGTTATGAAGCCGACCGATCCGCTGCGCGCCCTCACTCCTGGTAACAACCTTCTTGCGAAGGCGTGACAGAATCAGAGCTGTCAAAGTTTGAGCAGGTCGTAGAAGCAAGAAGGCTAGCAAAGTTAGCCCGGGAGGCTAAGACAGCCCCTCCTGTATTCGCTGATGACCTCATCCCAGAGGCGCAGTATGCTCGCTCTGAAGAATTCAACGAGATTGACCGCATACTTGCGGGGATTTCCATTGTCGATGCATATATCCGCTGGTGCGGAAAGATGCGCCCTAACATACGCCCTGGACAAAAAGAGTCCATAATGATCTCGTGTCCTAGACCTGGACACAAAGACGCTAATCCTTCAGCCTGGCTTAATATCGAAAAGAATGTCTGGCACTGTGCTGCCTGTAATGTCGGCGGCGACATGTTCGACATAGCTGCAGATCACTTCGGAATTACTGACTACAAATCTTCGTCTAACTTCCCTGAACTGCGGCGCAAGATGGTTCAAGACTTGGGCTACGTGGTTACTAAATCAAAGAGCCCCGGAGTTCCTGATGAAGTTTACCTGCCCGAAGTGCATGTACCAACTGTTATTGAGGTTCCGGTACCCGATCCTATTTCTCCTCCTGCTGTTGTACTTCCAGAATCTGGAGAAACTAGCACTGATGCTGTAGCAAAAGTTATCGGTATAGCAGACGGAAAAGAAATCGTCTCTATTGTCGAATCAGCACATGACTTCGAATTTGATGACCTCTTCGTAGCACCAACCTTCAACTGGCGCGACATTGTAACACCTGGTACCTTTCTTGACACCTACATGGCACTATGTATCAACGATGACGCAGCAGAAGAGTATCACTTCTGGAATGGGATACTTGCTGTCAGTCTCGCTGCTGGGCGAAACAAGAAAGTTGCAGACGGTAGACCAGTCTATGGCAACCTTCTTACCTGCATAATCGGTCGCTCGGGAGATAGAAAATCGCGCTCCATCGAGCACCTGACAACACTTCTCGAAATGGCGATGCCTTACAACAGAGATATTCACTCTGGCGCATCGCTCATGCAAGGCGTTGCATCTGGAGAACAGCTCATATCATTGTTCGACAGCACGATTCGTGATCCAGTTACGTCAAAGCCCATCGGAAGCAGTTCTGTTACTGGACTTATTGAATATCCAGAACTATCAGACCTTACCGCCCGTGCTATGCGGCCTGGGAGTACACTCAAGTCAACGCTTCACCAGCTGGCAGATACAAAGGTAATAGTAGGGACCAGCTCTCGTATCGGCGGTAGAGTCGAGGCAATAAATCCGTACGCCTGCCTTACTACGACTACCCAACCGGACTCACTCAAGGGCCTACTTCAAGAGAATGACACAAAGTCAGGTTTTCTAAACAGGTTCGTCTTTGTGACAGGAAAACCAAAGCAACACGTTCCTATCGGTGGCGTAACCATCGACATGACTGCTGCAGTAAAGCCATTGCAAGACATCGTTGGACAACTCGATAGAACACTGACCTGGCAAACAGCTGCACAGTCTCTTTTTGAGCAACACTTCTTTGAGAGATTGGAACCAGCACAGCAATCTGATGAAATGCTCGCACGCATTGACCTGCTTACGAAGAAGTTAATTCTTCTATTCAGCCTCAATGAGGCACTCAATGAAGTTACACCAGAGATGGTCGAAAAGGCCATCTATCTTTTTGACTATCTCGTCTCTGTCTACCGCCTAACCGGCGAGCGCGTACTCGGGAAACATCAGAACGCAGAGATTTACGAAGAGTTAATAAGACATATCAGAAACCTCACCCCAAGATCAAAGTTTGGCCCAAGCAAGAAAGACGTAAAGGATCGAGTAAAGCGTAAGGGATGGGATCCTTCTGTTGTTGAAAAGATGCTAGAAATCATCAAAGAAGACGAAAACGTCTCTGTAAACATGGGCGACCCTACCAAGCCGGGACGCAAGGCAGAACACTTTCAATGGATCGGAGAGACGGCATGAACTTCTTGCTAGATATCGTTTGGGATACGGCGGGCTGGTGCCTAGAAAAGTTTCTCGACTGGACTCATGCCCGCTGGCAGAGAAAGGTTGTTACACCTCACTTGGTAGCTCTTCCTCGGGAACTATCCTCTCGAGATCAGCTACTGTTGGACTTGGCCGTGGACTATGACGGCGACACACAGTCCAGTCAGTATCTCTGACCTTGTAGTGTGCCCAACGGTAACACCGCTTTATATCGCACGTCTTGTTCTGCCAGTATCCGAATGCTGCGCCTACGATTGCTAAGTGACTCAGGTCCCCGCCTACGCCAGACCAGAACAAATAATAAGAACCAGATGGGTCGTCAAGTCCAAGAACGCGAGAAAACCAACTAGACATCTAGCCAGACTAGCTCTGTTGCCCCATTATGTCCATGTATGTGCATAGCGTCCTCGAGTGAGCTCCAAAGGACGGTTGACGGTCGATCTCCTAACCACCTGAGCGCAACGCTGCCATCGGTAAACCTTACTCCTTCTGCAACTACGCCCGTACCAGACACGCCAGTTATGTCTCTCTCGCGATGTAGGACGAATGGACGCATTCGCTTTACCTCCTAGCGTAAATTCCCCCCGCTATGGCTAAAGCGTAGCTATCCGACCGTTACGGACGGCTTGCTTTGGGTTTCTTCTGATCCGAAATGCGCGCTACGCCGTCGAAATACTCGACCTGAATAGCGTTCTCTATGTAATCACTAATACATGGACAAGATCTATAACAGTATGTATGGAAACCCTTGTGATACTCACAAGTACAGATTCTTCTCATTAGCCACCCCCTGGACAGATTCTGCCCTCTCGGCCCTTCCTCCACTCCATACCGCATACGACACATCTGATGTTCTGTGCATGCACTTTATCTGCAGCAAGAATGATCTCACCCTTAGCCAAGTTCTCGTCTAGCATCTCGAATACAACAGTAGCTAGCCAGAGATGTGATCGCTCTTTGATTCTCTCAAGACCAAGCTCTAAGAGGCTCTCCGGAACACCGTTAAGGTGTTGTCCGTTTACCTGTGACGGCTGCAATGGCATGACTACCCAGTTTTTCTAGTAGAGAATAGAACCAGAAACAATCTTGAAGTAAAAATCTACATCTCCAGCAGTTGGAGCCTGTGTATACGCAGGACTCGGCTTTTCTGGACTAACGTCCTGTGATCCGTCGATGAGGTTGACATAGACAGGACTTGTTGTCAGAAATTGCACCGGATAAATCACTATCGGAGTGTTTCCAGCTAAGAGCATATCGGCGCTTTGACTGGCAAGAATGTTATCAGACTCTCCTACAGGAAAATCAGTATCTGGCCCGAACATATCCTTTCCGCTATTAGCCCAGAAGCCAAAAGACAGTCGTGGCCAGCCGCCCTCTGGGCATACAAACGGAGCCCTAAGAACAAGCCTGCTGCTAATTAACCAGTCACCCTCTCTTGGAACAAAGAGCTGGTGTCCAACCTCGGATGCTAAATCAGGTGTTTGATAGGTAATGGTATATGGCCCATACCACACCTCTACACCCTGTGTAGAACCGCCCCCCGCAACGGATGAGATGAAGTCACGTAGACCTTTGTTGTAAATGTAAGCCTCGTTGTTCTCACCGGACATATGACTCATCTCCTTAGATAAGACGTCAGCACGGGGTACGAATCAGCGTTCGTACCCCATACTCAAGCCTTATCGAGCCACGCCGACATACTTGTCTCGAACGGACTGTTCCTCTGTTGCAGTCAGACTCGGGTATTGATAGGTAGCATCCTGCATGCACGTTGCGCCTGAAGCAGCTTCGAGTTCAGCGATTGCCCGGCCGTCCTCGTGACAGAACAGTGACTGCATCGCAGTGTACGTGAAACTGTCGATTCCGTTACTTCGGTTGAACTGCACGGTGGTATGAGTCACCAGCGAATTCGTACCGTCATACCTGCACCACTTGTTCGCCGCCAGACAGTTCGTGTACGCCTCGGTAGTGAGACCATCCCAGCTAGTGGTACCGTAAAAGTCGAAGTACACCCGGTTACACGGCATGTTCACCACACAGCCTTGTTCCAGGATGTTCAACGTCGAGCCAGCCACGGTGCGGTAGTAACTGAGTCGTTCGTGGAACCACGTCATTTCGGTGTTCGTGCCGGCCTTCATCACCTGGAAGATCACCGTTGATCTATCCCAGGCATTCGGACCAATGTTGCGTTGAGACGCCTGGTAGGTGTGTGGAGCGACGGGATGAGAATGCACAGCGGCGACGACGATACGACTGTTCGTATGCGTAGCACTTGCATTCGGAGCACTGAATACCCCGAATGCAAGTGCACTGATCAGCAGAAGAACCGCTAAGACCCTCTTCATTTCTTCCTCCTAAATTAACGAATCTGCGTTGGCCCCCGTGGTAAATACAGTGTTATTGAGCACCTGGCGCGTGATTCCGACGTCAATAGCAGAGTACTGCAAGCTTCCATCACCATAGTGCGCGCCAGGCACACCGAGGCTATTACCTAGAAGCTTGAAGCTGTTTACCGTTCCACCGGCACCTCCAGTTCTGATGTTAAAGAGTGGGCCACCGCCGTTGAGGTAAGAGTCTTTGCAGATGAAGTTTGTAATCGGACCAAAGTCGCCCTGAACGTTGATAGCACAGGTCTGCGTCTGATCAAGGTCGATGTAACAGTGACTGACTGTCGAGTTCGACCCTTCAGAACACTCCACTCCGTCGTAGTGAGGTGATCCACCGCTTGACGTGAATGTGTGCATCCAGGAATCGCTGATCGTGCAATTTCCACCGAGGCGCACTGCGTTCTCGCCGTGGTGGATATTGCATCTAGCAGCCGTCCAGGAAACGGTGCCACTTCGGTACTGCGACCTGATGCCACCCGCTGAAGAAGAGTTGCAGTTGATCTCACAGTCAGTGATGGTGACCGAGGCAGGGCCTGAGAATCCGATGTCGATGCCCCACTCGCCAACACCTGCAAGGATGCGACACTTTCTGATGATCACGCCTGTGTGATCGACATAGATGGAACCAGTCACATCTAGAGAATCAATCACCTGGTTATCGGCAGACGTATGAAAACCTGCCGATGCAGTCAGTGTCGTACCAGCAGGCACTCCAGTGAAAGCTGATGGGTTGTCGAAGAATCCCTGACCGGCAGAGTGAAACTCAAGGCCGACATAAAAGCTTGCTGTTGAAGTACTCGTCGGACGAGTGAGCGAGCTCCCGGTGGTAAATCGCCCGCCTGTTGCCACAGTGTGCGAAGGAGAATTGTCGATCGCAGTTGCAGCCTCGCCCGTGGTGAACGAGTAAGCACCAGTCGGATCGAAGTATGCGATGGTATAGGTTTGCCCAGTATTCATGGTCACTGTTGCAGAGAAGTCAACCCAGATCCAGCCGATTGCATCTGCTGACGTCTGAAGTCTTGATCCGCTCGCAATCAGCGTGCCTGAGCCGTCATAGAGTCCGACGAAGATTGTCCGCGTATCGTTCTGAGTACCCTGTCGCCAGTAGCGCGCCCTTGTCGAGGTGCACGTCTTGTCAACCGTGAACGCCATGCCGACTGTGATCGGAGAATCAGATGCCGGCGTTGCGGGAGTTCGAGAGCCAAAGAGTGTCGTCGTAACCGCTGCAGCTGTGACCACTACAGTACAGGAAGCAGTGTCAGTGCCAGAGGTGTTTGTCGCTGTGACCGTGAAGGTGTAACTACCTACCGTTGCAGGGATTCCCTCTAAGACGCCTGACGGGTCTAACCAGAGACCAGGTGGAAGATTGCCTGCAGTGATGGTGTAGACTGGTGTCGGACTACCTGATGCACTGAAGCTGTAGGAGTAGATCGAGTCAACAACACCACTCGGAGGTGAGTGCATGGCAAACACCGGGGCGGAAGCCGAGCTGGCAACTGTGAAGTTTACCTCGGCTAGTTCTGAACCGAAGTTATTGGTCGCCTTGACAACAAGACTCACTGAAGCCCCAGCGGTTGGGGTTCCAGTGATGTCGCCAGTTACGTTATTGAAGCTCAAACCAGCTGGAAGAGTGCCAGAGGTGATGGCATAGGTAGCCACAGGGTAGGCAGATGCATGAATTCTGTAGCTGTAAGGAATCGCAACCGTGCCGTCAGGTGCGCTTGTGTCTGTGAAGATCGGTGGCGAGCAGGCTGCAATAGCTGCTGCAATCTCTGAATCAACCCAGGCTTGAGTTGCATATCCTCCGATGCCGCTAAGGAGCTCTGCATACTGCGCTGGAGTCACCAGATAGTTCACGACACCTGGGCTTGCAGGCACTGGAGCAACCTGAGACAAGTCTTCGATGCCATCGTGAGGCGCAGTGATGGAATAAGTGCGACCGCCAGCCCAGTTTTCCTTGACGAGATAGGTGAAATCAGTCGGGATGATGTCTGGATCATCAGTCGCAGGGACAACGATGTCCAGCTTGCCGTGAATATCAAGCTGGACAGTGATCGACTGTGGTACAACAACAGTTGATGTAGTCGAGGAGATGAGTACGTCCGTCTGAGCGGTAAAAGTCACGCTTCCGACGATTGGAGCACCAGTCAAACCAACGAAATGGCCCTTGATTTCACAACCTTGAAAGTCAGAAGGCCACTCACTGTCGCCCGGATACGGGTTAGTCAACCGACTTTCCTCTCCTTGGTGACACTTTTCTCATGCGCGATGATAGCTCACGCGGTGTCACCAAGGCCAGAGTAGGCCCATTATCGGGTCAAATCGGACTAACTTTGTGCCGCTTGGATCGAAACTCTTACCTGAAAAGCGGTCCAAAATAGCATGAATCTGCCGAAAAAAGCCATATTTTGCGTCAAAGAAAAGAGCCAAAGTGCCTGTAATGCCATACAAAAGTCGAAAATCATGTCCCAAGTCCACACTTTAGGCAGCATTTTTGCTCTTTTCTGCTAACTACTCCTAAGAAGTGGCCTAAATCTGCGTCTATCTGGATCTCTCGCCTTGCTGAACTTCCAGTTGATACTTCCTACTAGGTTGTCGGCACTTTCGTCGCTGAGAAAATCGTTCCAGTGTGCCAAAAAGACAACATAGTCTACATCAGGGTCAAAGAATTCGAGCAACCTGGTAACCGTGTCGTAAGTAACACAGATTATCTGTTTAGACTTTGGATTAACTCCAGAGTCTCGACAAAATCCCCTAAACCACTGATTTGACTGTGAAACAACAAAGCACCTTGGATTACTCACGACCTAAAGGTGTGCTGCTGAAGCAATCAGTAAGGAGTGAGTCAGTGGAGGAGAGACACACTCGGCTGGTACAGGCTCGTAAAGGTAGACGATCCGCTTTCCCTGTCTACCAGCGTAGACAATCTCTGAAGTAGTTGACTGTCCGACATAGAGATCTCTATTCAAGACAAGCACTGTGTCGCACATGTCGATCTTTCGCTTGTGAAGGAGGTCTAGATCATGCTTGACTTCATCGACTGACCTACCCATGGAATACTCGATGAAGTCAATGTCTGAGTCGCTTCTGGTATCTGCGCCGATCGTGAGAACGATCTTGCCCCTCACGGTGAGATAGAGGTTCGCCTCAGCAAACAGATCGAAGAATCGAGTCGATCCACAGAGGCAAACTACTTCAGGTTTGTTACCACCGACTAATCTTTGCGGCTCGTAGGTGAAGTACTCAGCCAGGTTGACCCTCACTGCACTATCTCCAGGCACGCTAGAATAACCTCCAGAATCGGTATCGGCTCGGACTGAGTATCCAGCGCCGTCGGTAATACGGTCTGTGGTAATAAGGCAGGTAGTGGTAGCGCACTGTTATTTCTTCCCAAGAAGTAATCGCCGGAGACGTTTGTAGACTCTTGGGTGATTCTGATGTAACCAGACTAATAACAATACCCAAGAGCAGCCTGATAATTCCCCTAGGATGAACCAGTCTAGACCAGGCACAACTCTCCTTCAGGTGGCCCTCCCCAGAAAATCTTGCCTATCTCGGGATCAGACTTGGCTGCCTCTATATCCAGCATTAAGCCAGACCTAGAGGCGTTAGTCACAGCTATTTGGCGCTTTCCGCCGACTGGGATTCGTCGTCTTGTCTTTGTGACACCTTCGGCATAATACATCTCTGCCCACCAGGGGCGCAATTTGTCCTTGCTGGGGACAGAGATGTATACAACCTCAGTCACGATTCTCCTACCTTCGAGCGCGATAGAACGGCCCGAGGCCGACTCTAGACGGCAGCTCTGGCTCGAATGCGAACACCTCGCCACCTTCGTTGAGCAAGTCCACGAAGTCGTCCTCGAGAATCTGGAACGATGGCTTCTTCCAGAGCTCGTGGTGTTCGAGCCTGAGAAGCATCCCGTTGGCAGAGTAGCCACTGACCACCAGCGATGTCAAGCCCTGCGGGACACCCCACGGCTTTTCGGCCCGAGTTGAAATGGTGTCGTCAGAGAGGAAGTGGTCATACCACTGCAGGGTCACGAGCACTGGCCCAGTCGTAGCGATCCTGCAGATGAGCTGGTCGTAGTTGGAAATCCGCCAGTAGTGGCGCAGTAGTCCCTTGTTTATGCCGATACTGAGGACGTCTGCAAGACTGTAAGGGTCGTTGGTGTGTGCGCCGTACTCGTCAGTAAGTGCGCCTAGCATCCGGTTCACCG
>Ga0070679_100000056_pt1 | contig 83790 bp, 76 predicted proteins | sample KBSC63BmetaG_FD_65652 | JGI IMG/M metagenome (GOLD analysis project Ga0070679, IMG submission 65652) | Corn rhizosphere microbial communities from Kellogg Biological Station, Michigan, USA - KBS C6-3B metaG | ecosystem: Host-associated > Plants > Roots > Rhizosphere | place: USA: Michigan... | reverse complement strand
GGACCCACCCCCGCCAACGCCGCCGACAACGACCACCACCGCTCCAAGAAACAGGGCGGCCAGACCGTCCGGGCCAACCTCGGACCCCTCACCCGCCACTGGCACCGCGGCAAAACCTTCACCGGCTGGACCGTCGAACAAAAACCCGACGGCTGGCACTGGACCAGCCCCACCGGCCGGCACTACCTCATCGAACCCTTCGACTACCGGCTCGGGCCCTAACCAACCAACGCGCCTAGCAAGACCCGACATGCCAACGGCCGCCGGGCGCTTCCGCGCGCCTTCTAACGACGAAGCGCGATTGCTGACGTCTGTTGCGCGGCGAGGGCGGCGAGGTAGTAGCAGGACATGATCGCGCGCATCAGGTCGTCGACGTCACTTGCTTCGTATCGCAGCGTTCGCGGGCTGAGGCGCACCACGCGCGGCACGCACATCCCGAAGTCAGCACCGAGCAGGCTCGCGAAATCAACGTCGAGCACCAACTCGTCCGGCAGTGGCTGCACAACCAGGTCACCGGCGCCGGCGACTGCCGTAGCCACCGCAGCCTCGATTGCCTCGCGCGCCAGGGCAGGCGAGAGCGAGTCCGTCGCCGAGAAGCCGGTCGCCCGCTTGGCCTCGACTGCCGTCACACCGGCGAATGCCTTCGAGGCAACCGCACAGATCTGGTCGTCGCCGGTGACCACGCCAACAGGAACGCCGTACGACGCCGCGTAGAGCGCGTTGACTTCGGCCTCGCTCATCGGCTGCCCATTGACGCGCAGCTCAGTGAAGTTGGAGGAATAGGTGTGTGCGAGGACGCCTTCGGCGCCGGCCGCGGCGTGGTAGCCGACAAAGACCGCGACGTCGTCGTCCCTCGTGATGCCCTGCACCATGCACGACGGTCGCGGCGCACCGAATACGAGGCGGGCGCGAGGGTCGAGTCGCTCGTGCAGCAAGTTGTCCATCGTGCCGTGGCTGTCGTTGACCAAGACCTCGGTCGCACCGCCAGCGACGGCGCCACGGATCGCAGCGTTGGCCTCCTCGGTCATGAGTTCCTGCGCGCGCGAATAACCGGTGCCACCGCGAATGATCTGGTCAAGCGTCGCGACGCCGGCGACACCTTCCATGTCGACGGAGATGAAAACGCGCATCAGGGCCTCACGGGATCCGGAACGGGCCTCGAGTGTATTTCGTGCATGTGCAGCCGAGATCGAACTTCAAGTCGTAGCCGTATTCGATGCCGTCATGCCTCGTCGGCGAGAAGAAGACGCCATACGTGCCGGAAGCCGGGAACGTGCCGCGCAACGCTTCGATGGCAACTGCCGCAGCGTCTCGGTCCACGACAGCGCCGGCACCGTTGATCGCATCGGCGATGAGGTAGAGCTCGTCGCAATAGCCGAGCGCGATTGACGCCGAGTTTGTGTCGGGGAACTGCTGCCCGGTCCGTTTCTCGACCATCTTGATGCAGGCTTTGGTGTGTGGTGTGGAGTACTTGTCTCCCTGACCCTGCGGAAGATCCAGCTGCGGCCCCCAGCCGAGGCCAACGGCGCCGTTGAACGACTGCGCATCCGAGTGATACTGCGTCGCCAAAACCTCGACGCCGGTTGCGCTGTTGACACCCAACCGGGGGTAGTAGTGCTGGCCGCGCATGTTGTTCAGTGCATACAGCGTCATCGAGCCGTTGCCGTCGAGAATGATCACGTGCGTGATGCCGTTCTGGCGGAACTTGAGCACCGCGCTCTGAATCTGGGCGATGGTGCTGCCGATGCCGTTGGTTCCCTGCGGATACGCCACTTCTTGCACGTTCGTGGAATCGACCGGATGGCCGGCCCTGGCTAGCGCCGGAAGCATGACGTGATGAAGCGGGTCGCTCCAGTGCGGTGTGTCGAAGGACAGGATGCCCACCTTGGCAGGGACGGCGTTGGCAGGATTCCCTGTCGCTGTGTTCCATCCCGAGAAGTAGTCCTGGCGCAGCAGTGACCGAACCTCCTCGGCCATCATCCGGTCCTGGGTGAGGTAGCCGACGCTGAATGTGTAGGGGTACTTCTCGAAGTACGCCTGGTCGGGTCCGATGATCGTCGTCGCAGTTGACACCATCAGCGCGCCGGCGTGCGTCACACAAGCAGCAAAGTTGTCCGTGAGTCCGTCACCCGCGACCGCGAACACCTTGTTGTCCTGGGTGAACTTGGCGCAGGCTTCACCGTCGATGTTCGTGTAGGGCCGTGCGTCCGTCGTCTGGTAGTCGTACCAAACGGGGACGAGCTTGCGGCCGGCGACGCCACCGTGCGCGTTGATGTCATCGATGACAGCTTGCCCATCGGCTTGCTGGTCGCCGCTCGTGATGTTGTTGCCGAGCGCCTTGTTCGCTTCGTCAGCACCGCTCGAGTAAGTGACGCCGACGTAGATCTTGGTCGGGGTGATGCCGATCCCCGTCTGCGGCGCGGCCGAGCCTCCCGTCGAGCCGGTCGCCCCCGAACCGGTCGTCCCGCCAGTCGTCGAGGCACTGCCACCGTGCCCGGGAATGATCGCCTGACCGCTGCCGGCAGCACTGGAGCTGTTGACGCCACCCGTCGCGCCGGGCGTGTTTCCCGTCCCGGCACCCGTCGACGGCACGGAAAGCGCGTTGCCGGACGTCGTCCCCGCCGCCGTTGTGTTGCTGGCCGCGGTCGTGCCACCCACGGTTGTTCCGCAGCCCGACAGAGCCAGTGCCGCCAGAGCCAATGCCGCCAGAACACCAAACGCGGGGCGCAGCCGCTTCATCCAGCGACCTCCTCCGCAACACGGACGAAGCGGTTCGGCGCCGCGACGTGCTCGAACTGCAACACCGCCTCGGTCACCCTGCCGTCAGCGTCCGTGAAGAACGACAGGGTGGCGTTGGCGCTCAGCGCCACATAGTGCAGATCCCAAGTCTCGAACGACCGATGCCTTGTCTCCAGGTCGAACTCACCGACCTGGACCGCCAGCTGACCATCGACGACCCGTACCTCGAGGTCGCCGTAGCCGGCGTCGCGGAAGCGCCCGACATAGGCATCAAGCCCGTGCGCATGCGGCACAGACTCGGGTTCGCGCGGCTTCGGCGTGGCGGCGGCAGCAGCGGACACATCGACATGCAGCCGCTGCACCCACGAGGTCTCGCCCTGTTCGCCGAGAAGCGCGTCAACAGCATCGAGTACGACGGCCTGCGGCAACGCCGTCTCCATCACATTGGCCGACGCAATCGCGCCGATTCCCTCGTCCGGCAGCAACAACGTGTAGGTAAAGAACCCGTCGATCCCGCCGGTGTGCCACAAGGCGGGCCGATTGCGGTACGTCGCGACGACCCAGCCGAGGCCGTAGCCGTAGAGCCGGAACTCGGGGAACGGCAGCGGCATCTCGGGCATCGCTACTTGCGGATGCTGGGTCCGTCGTACCGACTCTGCACTCAACGGCCCGAGGCCGAGTTGCAGCAGCAGCCAGCGAACCGAGTCGTCGGCACACGTCTTGACGCCGCCGGCGGGTTCGGTCGCCGGCATCCGTCGCCACTCGGTGGCAACCGGCTGACCGTCGACGACGCGGTACGGCTGCGCGTGGTCGGGGTCGGCGAGGAGGCGGTCGAGCGACGACGTCGCACGAGTCATGCCCGCGGCTTCGAGGACGCGCTTGTTCAGCTGCTCCTCGAACGTGCTGCCGGTGGCTCGCTCAATAGCGAGGCCGGCCAACGTGAAGCCGAAGTTGCTGTATTGCCACTGCGCGCGCAGATCACCGACGAGCGACAGGTGTGCCAGCCGACGAACGCATTCCTCGCGCGACCACGACGGGTTGAGAATCCACGCGTGGTCATGCCGATCAAGGCCGGACCGATGGCTGAGCAGATCGCGGATCGTCACGCGTTCGGCAATAACCGGATCGGGCAGTCGCAGTTCCGGCACATAGGTGCGGACCGGCACGTCGAGATCGATGACGCCGTCGTCGGCCAGTAGCACCGCGAGCAACGAGGTGAACGCCTTGCCGCACGAGCCGTGGTCGAACAATGTCGAGGACGTGACCGGCGCGCCGGTCTCGACGTTCGCGAGGCCCGCCCCGCCGGCGAACACGGCAGCGCCACCCTGTACGACAGCGAGCTCGAGCCCGGGCACGTTCCAACGGCCCAACTCGGCGTCAAGTCCGCGCACGACCGCGTCGAGCGGCGACGTGATGACCTCGGTCATGCGGGCACCACGGCGTCGGGGCGGGTCGCCAGCCGGCCACCGAGATGTACCCCGACCACGCGGCTGGAGTCGTCGCGGGTGAAGTAGCCCTTCATCCCCTTGGCCGGACCGTCCGAGACGATGAACTGGTCACCGTCACCTGCAAGCAGCGCCAGCGGGAACGGCGGCTGCTCGTCCGGCACGTCTTCGCCCTGCTCGCGCAGCATAGCGGCGAAGTCCGGTTTCATTTGGATCTTCGCCAGCAGCCGGCCACCGTCAGCGGTGACGTCGACGATCGCGGCGATCGTCTCGAAGCGGCCGGTGAAGGCTTCGAGCGCCTCCTCGCCGAGGGTGAGCTGCTCGGGCTCGACGTCGACCAACCCGAGGAAGTGTTCGAGCGCCCACTTTTCGAGCGCCGTGTTGAGCTGCGACCCACCCGGGCCGGTGTTGGTCATGGAGATCAGCGCGAACCCACGCTCCGGCACCGTGACGAACTCGGAGTACTGCCCGTTGGTCGTCCCGCCGTGACCGACGATGCGTACGCCGGCAACGTCCTTCATCAACCAGCTGATGCCGACGTAGTCACCGAGAGCACTGCCGCGCATCTCCGCGGTCGGCTGCTTCATCCGGTCGAGCGTCTCCTTGCTGAGCACGCGCGTGCCATCAGCCGCAGTGCCATCACCGAGGTGGAACTTGGCCCACGCGATCTGGTCACGCGCCGTCGACGAGATCCCGCCGGCCGGCATGTTGCCGCGCGGCAGCCACCACGGACGCGCGATCGAGACCTCGCCGTCGTCCTTGCGCGCGTGCCCGACGACAAAGCGACGGGTCATGATCTCGTTGGGGAAGAACAGCGTCTGGTCCATGCCGAGCGGCTTGAGCAGCAAGTCGCGGATCGCCTGCTCGTATGTCGTGCCGGTGACCTTCTCGATGATGCGGCCCGCAACCGACAGCGACGCGTTGTTGTAGGAGACCGTCGCGCCGAGCGGAGTGACCTGCTCGAGCTTGACCATGCGCGCGACGTACTTCTCGACCGCATCGTCGCCATCGCCGGTGTCGTCCATCATGTCGCCCTCCCAACCAGCGGTGTGGTTGAAGAGCTGGAGCACGGTGACGCTGGCCGCGACCGACTCGTCCTTGAGCGCGAACTCAGGCAGGTAGGTGCGCACCGGCGCGTTGAGATCGACCTTGCCCTGCTCGACCAGGCGCATCATCGCCGTCGCCGTGTAGGTCTTGCCCGTCGAGCCGAACTGGAAGTACGTCGTCTCGTCGACCGGCAACGGGTTCTCGACGCTGGTCACGCCGTGGAAGACGTAGTGCTCCTCGCCGTCGAGCAGGACGCCGACGGCAACGCCGACGACATTGAACTCCTCGGCGAGCTCACGAACCTTGTCTTCGAGCTCTTTCGACATGAGCGGCTTCCTTCCGACCGACAAACGACGACAACTGACTGACCTACTTAGTAGGTCTCCTAACCTACTAAGTAGGTACACTCCTGTCCATGGCCGTTCGAGTCCCGCTCTCGCGTGAGCGGGTTGTCGCTGCGGCCCTGGACGTCGCCGACGCCGAGGGTGTCGAGGCCGTGACGATGCGCCGGCTCGCCGAAGAGTTGGGCGTCCACCCGACGTCGCTCTACAACCACCTCCCCACCAAGGAGGCGATCCTCGACGCGATGGCCGACGCGCTCGTTGGCGAGGCGGACTTGCCTGACACCTTCGACGCGTGGCCCGACTGGGTGCGCGCGATGGCCGCCGGCATGCGCAGCGTTGCCCGGACGCATCCGGGCGCGTTCCTCGTCCTGGTCCAGCGCGCGGCCACCGGCCCGGCGGCGAGCGAGGTGACGGAGGCCGCGCTCGACGCCTTCCGCCGGGGCGGTTTCACCGCACATCAGTCAGCAGAAGCAGTGTCGGCGGTGTCACTCGCCATGCTCGGCGTCGCGCTCAACGAGTGTCCGCCGACCGCGCCGCTGGCCGAACCCAACCTCACCGCTGTCGACGCCGAGCAGTTCCCGCGCATCGCCGAGGCGATGGCCGCGGTGCCGAAATCGGCGACGCTGGACGGTGTCTGGCAGCTCGTCGTCGATGGCCTCATCGCGAGCCTCAACGCGCGCGTTTCAGCGCCCGTCCCGGCGTCGCGTGCGTCAGCGCACCGTCGCGCACGACCGGCTCGCCGTTGACGACGACGTGCCGTATGCCGCTTGCGTAACTGTGCGGGTCGTCATACGTCGCGTTGTCGATGACAGCGGTGGCGTCGAAGATCGCGATGTCGGCGAACGCACCTGGCGCTAGCCGGCCACGGTCGACGAGCTGCAGGTTGTCGGCCGGCAGGCTCGTCATACGGCGAACGGCCTCTTCGATCGGGAACAAGCCCTCGTCACGTGCATAGTGACCGAGCACGCGCGCGAATGTGCCGTAAGTGCGCGGGTGCGTCGCTGAGTCGCTGAACGGCGCGATCGCCTGGTGTGCGGCCGCGTCCGAGCCGATCGAGACCCACGGCTGTTGCAGACCGAGCCGCACGTTGTCCTCGTCGATCATGAAGTAGGCGACGCCCTGTGCCGGCTCCTCCGTGACGATGTCGAGCAACACCTCGGCCGCGTCCTTGCCACGGTCGGCGGCGATGTCGGCGAGACGCCGGCCGCGTGCAGGCGTGCCGTCTTGGAAGTCCTCGAAGAACAAGATGCCACGGCCCGCTTCGGCGCCGAGGAAAAGGTTCTCGAACTCGTCCGACGGCTCGCGCATCTCGGCGAGCATCTCCGCGCGCAACGCCGGATCAGCGAGCCGCTCCATGAGCTTGGCCGGCCCGCCGATGTGGAACCGCGGCGGGATCGACGCGGCGAGCGCCGTGCCGCCGGCGGTGTAGGGATACATGTCGGCGGTGACGTGCTGGCCGGTCTGCCGGGCAGCTTCGATCGCCTCGACGGCCAGCTTCATCTTTGGCCAGTTGGCGGCACCAGCGGCTTTCAAGTGGTAGACCTCGGCGCGGACGTTGGCGCGCCGCCCGATGTCGATGAGCTCCGCGAGACACTCGAGAAACTGGTCGCCCTCACTGCGCATGTGCGAGATGTACATGCCGTCGTACTTGCCGACGACCGTGCACAACGTGGCGAGCTCGTCGGCACCCGCGAAGCGGCCGGGCGCATAGATCAGTGCGGTGCCGATGCCGAGCGCACCGTCCTGCATCTCTTCCTCGACGATCGCGCAGACGCGGTCGAGCGCAGCGGGATCCGCCGGGCCCTCGTCGAAACCGGCCGCGAGGATGCGCAGGTTGTGTCCGCCGATGAAGCTCGCGACGTTGGGCGCGACGCCCTTCGACTCGAGGTAGGCAAGGCCCTGCGACAACCGCTCGAAGTCCACCTGGCCCTGCTCGGACAAGTCCCCCCAAGGCTTCAGCGACTCGCTGAGCCGGCCATCGGAGGGTCCGAGCGAGAACGCCTCACCGAAGATCTCGGTGGTCACGCCCTGCAGCAGGTCGGAGGCCCCGGTCGGGTCGAGCTGCAGGCTCCCCCATGCGTGGCTCAGGACGTTGATGAACCCCGGCGTGACGACCTGCCCGGTCGCGTCGAGCACAGCCGCGTCGACATCGGGCGAGACCTCCCCCACGGCAGCAATGCGATCGCCCTCGACGAGGACATCCGCCGAGCGACCTGCACTGCCGGTCCCGTCGATGACCGTGCCACCGCGAATCAGATACCGAGACATGAATGAGCGCTCCGCAGTCAACGGCATTAGCCGAGGCGGCGGCCGTCCGGGAAGGCGCGGCGGCCGGTGCGGAGCTCTTCGGCGAGAGTCGCCGCACTTCGCACCAGGTCCTCGACCTCGGCACGGTGTACGGCGTCATCCCGGCGACCCAGGTGAATGCTCGCGGCACCGAGAGCAAACCCGACCAACGCGATGCCGGCGAACACGCCGGACACGATCCACGGCATCTGCAGCGGCACATAGACAGTGCGCGCAGCGCCACGCCAGGCGAGGCCCATCATCACGAAGCCAACGATGGCGAGCACGGCGAGAACGATCAGCGCCTGGATGCCAGGGTCACGAACGTCGCGAAGAACACTGCGGGGCAGTTTCATCAACGGTCCAGAGCACGCTGCAGTTCGCGCATCGCCTCGGTCAGCGTCGCCGTCTGGCGGGCGCGAGCGGCGGCGTCCTGACGACGCGCGCTCACGTTGATGAGCACGAGGCCTGTCATCACGAGACCAAGGCCGGGCAGGCCGGCGGAGACGAGGTAAGGCATCTGGCGCCATACGTCGACCAGGCCGGCGATCTGCGACCACGCATAGGCGATGAGCCCGAAGCCGGCCAGCGCCACGACGACACCGACATAGGTCGGGATCAGCGACGCCGGGTCGAGCAGCGCCCGAAAGCGCGACCGCCGGTTGATGAGCTGCGTGTTGAGCAGCGGATCGCTCCCGGTGCCGAGCGGGTCGTTGTCCCCGCCGAGCGTTTCCGTGCCGGTCTGAATCGTCAGGTTGGTCATCGCGAGGCCTCCAATAGGTCTCGTACAAGCGTGGACACCAGTGTCGCCCGCTGGGTTATTGCGGACAGCGACGCCCATTCCCCTTCGGCATGGGCGTTGCCACCGACGGCACCTAGTCCGTCGAGAGTTGGTACGCCGAGTGCTGCGGTAATGTTTCCATCCGAGCCACCACCGACCGCAACACCGGCTAGATCCCCGAGCCCGAGCTCGGCATTGATGGCACGTGCTCGCTCGAAGAGCTGACTGCTCGCCGACCGCTCGAGCGGCAGGCGTACGGAATGCGGGACCACCTTCACGTCGGCACCGGGCACGTGCGGAGTGAGCGACTGCAGCGCAGCCTCCACCCGGTGCATCTCGTCAGCGGTCTCGGCGCGGACATCGACGGCAACTGTTGCTGCCGCCGGAACCGTGTTGACCGTCGTACCTGCGCTGACGACCGTCGGTGTCACAGTCGTGCCGAGCGCCGGGTCGGCGAGCTCGGTGATCGCAAGAACGTGGTGCGCGGCCTCGACCGTCGCGTTGATGCCGCGTTCCGGCTCGAGACCCGCGTGTGCCGCACGACCGGTCACGTGCACGGTGAACATGCCGACGCCTTTGCGCGCGATCTTCAACGCACCGTCGGCGCTGGGCTCGAGCACGAGCACTGCCGCGGCGTCACGGCAGGTGTCCTCGATGAGCTGGTGGGACGAGGTCGAGCCGATCTCCTCGTCGCTGTTCAGAAGAACAGTGATGCCGTCGAGATCCGGCAGCTCGGTCAGCGCGGTGAACAGCTGGACGATGCCGGCCTTCATGTCGAACACGCCCGGTCCGGTGACGCGGTCACCGTCGATCTCGAACGGCCAGCGCGCGAGTGTGCCCAGCGGCCAGACGGTGTCGAAGTGACCGAGCAGCACGACCCGCGGCCGACCGAACTGCCACCGCAAGTGCACCCGCTCGCCGGATCGCAACTGCTCCGGCGCTGCCCCGAGCGAGCGCTGACCGAGATCGGCGACGACGTCGGCGCAGGTGGCTATCGCCGCCAGGTCAGCCGACGGCGACTCGGTCGCAACCAGGCTCTCGAGATCGGCGACAAGGGTGGCGGTGGTCATCGCGCTGTGCTCATCGTGCCGGGCGCACCGGGGTGGCGTCGCGGGTGAACAGGCGGATGAAGAACGCGGCAGCGCCGAGCATGGCGATCGGCAGCAGGAAGGCCAGCGGGTACTGGAACTCCTGGCTCACCGCCACCGGCTGCGCGACCGGTGCCGGAACGGTCGGCGTCGCGACCTGCGGCGGAGCGACCGGTGGCGTGTCCGTCGACGGCGGCGGCAAAGAGACATTCGGCGTCGACGGCGGCGTGACATTCGCCGGGGCAGCCGCCGGCTTCGAGCTCGGCGTGCTGACGGGGGCCACCGGCGGAACCGTGAAGACAACGCCCGACGAGATGTGAGCGCCCTTGTACTTGCGCCCGTTGAAGCTCACCTGCCAGGCGTCCGTCGGTGTACCGGTGACGGGCACCAGCGCGAGACCGAGCTGCGGCTTGCCGCTCGACCAGGCGGTCAGGAAGGGCGTGAGGTCAAGGGTGAACGTAGCCTTCTTGGCGTCGTACTTGAGCAGTTCCTTGGTGGTGCAGTCCGTGGCGGGCGGCGCCTGCGTGGAGCCCTGCGTCCCGTCGGTGATCGGCGCCTTGGCGAGGCATGCCTGGATCTTGGCGGCGTCCGGCGAGACCGTGCCGGCGGACTGGTCTGTCGTGACCGGCAGCGTCATCGTGCCGCCGACGAACTTGGCGCCATACGGGATGTTGAGCAGGTCGGGCAGCACGTAGGTGCGGGCGGTCTCCTGGCCGGCGGCGATGCCGACGTGGAGCGTCTCCGCCGGGTACGGCGACGTCGGGACGGTCGCCGGGGGGCAGCCGAGCGGCGTCGTGCAGACGTCGATCGGGCTGGCGGCATACCAGGCCTCTGCGGCGTCCCCGACCGTGCTGGTCTGCTCATCGCTGGTCCGCTGCAGCGCCGCGCTCGCCGGCGCGATCGCCAGCCAGCCGACAGCCGGCAACGCCAAGGCTGCGATCACGGCAGCCTGGCGCCCACGATGTCTCCCGGTGAGACGCTTCATCCGTACATGCTTCGCCATGGTGGTTGCTGATCCTGCTGGTCGAGGGCGCCGACGGTCCAGTCCAGACTGACTGTGTCGGCCCACTCGTTGCATCGTGTTGTCACACCAACCCGACCCGCATGCGTGGTGCACCCGGCTAAGGCGAGGCGAACATACGAGCGGTTACCGTCGGCATCGGCTCCCCATCTTTTCGCGCGCGGGGCACGACAGGAGGCTCACGTGAAGCTCACCGCAGTCGAGCTGCGCCGGATTTCGCTCCCGCTGGTCGCGCCGTTCCGAACGTCATTCGGAACCCAGGTGACCCGGGACGCCCTGCTCGTCCGGGTCGCTACGCCGGACAGCGAAGGCTGGGGCGAGTGCGTCGCCATGGGCGAGCCCTTGTACTCCTACGAGTACGTCGACATTGCGCAAGACGTCCTGCGCAAGTTCTTCGTCCCGAAGCTTTTTTCGTATGACGACATCACGGCCGGACGGGTCGCGTCATACCTGGAGTGCTTCAAGGGCCACCCGATGGCCAAGGCGGCGGTCGAGATGGCCGTCCTGGACGCCGAGCTGCGCCAGCTCGGGCAGCCGCTCGCGACCTTCTTCGGGGCGACCCGCGACCGGGTCCCGTCCGGCGTCTCGGTCGGGATCATGGAGTCGATCCCCCAGCTGCTCGACGTGGTCGGCGGCTACCTGGATGAGGGCTATGTCCGCATCAAGCTGAAGATCGAGCCGGGCTGGGACGTCGAGCCGGTGCAGGCGGTGCGTGAGCGCTTCGGCGACGACCTGCTGCTGCAGGTGGACGCCAACACGGCCTACACGCTGGGCGATGCCCGGCAGCTCGCGAAGCTCGACCCGTTCGGCCTGCTGCTCATCGAGCAGCCGCTGCCCGAGGACGACGTCCGGGGGCACGCGGAGCTCGCGAAGCTGATCACCACGCCGGTTTGCCTGGACGAGTCGGTGACCTCGGCGCGCTCGGCGGCCGACGCGATCGCGCTCGGCGCCTGCCAGATCATCAACGTCAAGCCGGGCCGGGTCGGCGGCTACCTCGAGGCGCGCCGGATCGCTGCGGTGGCCGCGGCCAACGGCATCCCGGTGTGGTGCGGCGGCATGCTCGAGACCGGCATCGGCCGCGGCGCCAACGCTGCGCTTGCCGCCTGCCCCGAGTTCACGTTGCCCGGCGACGTGTCGGCGTCCGGCCGCTTCTATGCCCGGGACATCACCGCGCCGTTCGTGCTCGACGACGGGCACATCGCGGTTCCGACCGGGCCCGGTCTCGGCGTCGACGTCGTCCCCGACGTGCTCGAGGAGTTCACCACCTCGGTGGAGACGCTGCGGCCGTAGCGTCGTCTGCGCGATGTCCGCACCGATGGCTGACCTGGTCACGCTCGACGAGATCGAGGCCGCCTATCGGCGCGTCGGCGATCGCGTGCACCACACGCCGACGCTGTCCGCGCGCTCGATCGGCGCGGAGCTCGGTGTCGAGCTATGGCTGAAGGCGGAGCTGCTCCAGCGCACCGGGTCGTTCAAGATCCGCGGCGTCCTCAACACACTGCTGTCGCTGTCGCCGGATGAGCTCGCGAGCGGTGTCGTGACGATGTCGTCCGGCAACCACGCGGCGGCGCTGGCTGCCGGCGCGGCAATCGTCGGCACGAACGCGACGATCGTGATGCCCGCTCATGCCAACGCCTTCAAGGTCGACGCGACGCGCAGGTATGGCGGCAACACGGTCCTCACCGATCGTCCGCTCGCCGAGGTGATGACCGAGATCGCGGACGGCGAGAAGCGGGTCGTCGTCCATCCCTTCGACGACCCACGGATCATCGCCGGCGCTGCAGGTGTCGGTCTCGAGCTCGTTGACGATGCACCGCCGCTCGACCTCGTTGTCGTTCCTGTCGGCGGTGGCGGGCTGATCAGCGGAGTCGCGGCAGCAGTGAAGCGACGCTCGCCGAGCACCCGCGTGGTCGGAGTCGAGCCGACCGGCGCCGATGCCATGACGAAGGCACTCGCGGCTGAGACGTCGGTGCCCATCACGCCGGACACGGTCTGCGACGGGCTCGCAGCACCGTTTGCAGGTGGCGCAAATCTCGCCCATGTGCAGGCGTTCGTCGACGATGTCGTGACGATCGACGACAGCCTGGTTCTGTCGGGACTTCGACTGCTCTACGAGCGGGCGAAGCTTGCGGCCGAGCCGTCTGCCGCAGCCGGGGTCGCGGCGTTGCTCGCCGGGCTCGTCGACATCGGCGACGCGCGGCGCGTCGCATGCGTGGTCAGCGGCGGCAACATCGACCTCGGCCGACTCGCCGCACTCGTGTCGTCGTAAGTTCCGGCTGTGACTGAGCCGACTCGCCGCTTCAACGTCCGCGTCCCGCTACGGGACGGCATCACGCTCTCGGCCGACATCTCCTTCCCGCCGACGCTGCCTGCTCCGGCGGTGGTGATGCGAACGCCGTACGGCAAGAGCGGCGACATGCAGTCGAAACGCGCCAACACGTTCGTGGGCGGTGGCTATGTCGCCGTGCTCGTCGACGTGCGTGGTCGTGGTGACTCCGAAGGTGCTTTTTCGCCATACCGCAATGACGGCCCGGACGGCGCGGACGTGATCGACTGGGTCGCCGCTCAGGAGTGGTGCACCGGCGCGGTCGGGACGCATGGCGGCAGCTATGGCGGCGTCATCCAGTGGCTGACCGCGCTCGAGAAGCCCGCAGCGTTGCGCGCGATGGTGCCGATCGTCAGTCCGAGCGACCCGTTCGTGGAGTCGCCGACGGGGGCGCCGTGGCCGATGTACATCAACTGGTTCCGGCTGGTCGACGGGCGGATGCCGCAACACCTCAACGATGTCGACTGGATGGCGGTCTATCGGCACCGGCCGCTGCTGACGATGGACGAGGCCGCCGGGTTCCAGTCACCGAACTGGCGCGAGGAGTTGCAGCACACGACGCTCGACGAGTTCTGGGAGCCGAAGCGTTACCAGCACCGGATGACCGAGATCGACGTCCCGGCGCTGAACATCTCCGGGTGGTACGACGACGAGCAGATCGGCACTCCACTCAACTTCGCGACGATGCATCGGGCCGGGAAAGCCGCGCAGCGGTTGCTGATGGGTCCGTGGGGTCACGCGGTGAACACGACGCGCAAGCTCGGCGAGGTCGACTTCGGACCGGACGCGCTGATCGATCTCGACAAGGTGATCCTCGCGTTCTTCGACGAGCACCTGAAAGGCATCGCGCCAGATCCGGCGCCCCCACCGGTGCGCATCTTCGTCATGGGTGTCAACGAGTGGCGCGACGCTAACGAGTGGCCGCCCGCGGATGCGGCGTCATACGAGTTTCATCTGTCGAGCGGCGGGCGCGCCAACAGCAGGTATGGCGACGGGCGGTTGCTGACGTCGCCGGTCGACACTGACGATGCGCCTGATGAGTGGACGCACGATCCGGACCGGCCGGTGCCGTTCATCACGGACGAGAGCAGCGCACAGGTAGGCGGACCGGATGACTACGCCGGCGTCGAGACGCGCGGCGACGTCCTCGTCTATACGAGCGACGAGCTGTCCGAGCCGTTGGAGCTCATCGGTCCGGTGCGTCTCATCGCGCACGTCGAGACGTCGGCGCGCGACGCCGACGTGATGGCGAAGCTGCTCGACGTGCATCCGAACGGATTCGCCCAGCGGTTGTGCGACGGCATCGTGCGACTGCGTTATCGCGAGGGCATGTCGAAGACGCTGCCGGTGACGCCGGGCGAGGTCTACGAGGTCGAGGTCGTCATGTGGGACACCTGCATCCGCGTGCCGGCCGGGCATCGGTTGCGGGTCGAGGTGGCGTCCTCAGCGTTCCCGAAGTACGACGTCAACCTCGGCACCGGCGGCGACATGGTCACCGAAACGGAAGGCGTGCTGGCGACCAACAAGCTTTGGCACACCCCAGCAAGACCAACCCGCCTACTGATCAACTAACCCCGTTGAGTGCGACGTTCGCGCTCGTTCCGGGGCCCGGAACTCGACGTAAACGTCGCACTCAACCCGGCTAACGGGCTTTGGCTGTTGTTTTCCTTGCGCGGGTTGTCTTCTTCGCGGGCTTCTCCGGCTCGTCATCGTTGTCGGCTGCTCCGGCAGGGCCGGTGGCGCCGGAGCGTTCGATCGCGGTGATGCTGCCGCCGAGGTAGGCGTCGATGACTTGCGGGTCGTTGCGGACGTGGTCCGGCGTGCCTTCGGCGATGACGCTGCCGTCGGCCATCGCGATAATGCGGTCGGAGATCCCCATGATGAGCGGGATGTCGTGCTCGATGACGACGAGCGTCAGGTCGAGCTCGCGCTTGAGGTCGACGAGCAGGTGGCCGAGCGCCTCGGTCTCTCGCTGGGCGATGCCGCTCGACGGCTCGTCGAGCAGCAGGCACATCGGCTGCAGCGCGACAAGGCAGGCGATCTCGGTGATGCGGCGAGTACCCGTCGACAGCTCCTGGATCTGCTTGTCGCGGTAGCGGTCGAGACCCATCGCGGAGACCAGCGCACGCGCGGTCCGCTCCTTGGTGCGCTCGCCGAGCGTGGCACCGAGGGTCGACGTCAGGAAGCCGGTCGGGCGCAGCCGCTCCTGGGCGAGCATGACGGTTTCTTTGACCGTCATCGTCGGGAACAGCGCGGCGTCCTGGAACGACCGGATGAGCCCGAGCCGCGCCCGCTCCTCGGGGCCGACGTAGGACACGTCGCGCCGGTCGAAGAAGACGTGTCCGGTGTCCGGGCGCGTGAAGCCGCCCAAGAGCTCGAACGTCGTCGTCTTACCGGCACCGTTCGGACCGATCAGGCCGATGGTCTCGCCGGCGCGTATGACGAAAGACACGTCGCGGACGGCGTGCACACCACCGAAGCTCTTGGACAGGTGGCGCGCCTCGAGCAGCGTCGTACCCATCGACGGGGCGGCGCGCTGCGAGGGCACGTCGCTGAACTCGGCTGCACGCAACGCGCTGACCGTGACGCCCTGAGCCGACGCTGTGGTGTCGGCTGCTTCGTCGCCGAGGAACAGCGGCTCCGGATCGATCCCGTGCCGGCGGGCGATGAACTTCACGATCGCGTCGCGTACCGGGGCGACGAGCTGAATCAGACCGCCGGGCTTCCACAGGATGAGCAGCAGCGCACCGAACTTCGTCGCGGCGAGACCGATGTTGCCGATGTTGAGCAGGGGCACACCGAGTACCCAGACCGCACCCAGCACAGGTCCGATGAGCACGGACACACCGCCGAGGACCGTCATGACGACGACGTCGATGCTGGCTGATGCCGGGAACGTCGACACGCCGATGCTCGACAGCGAGTGTCCGTATGTCGCTCCGCCGATGCCGGCGATGAAGCCACCGATCAGATAGCCCTGCAGCTTGACGACACTCGCCCGCACGGTGAACGCGCGCGCGTTGTCCTCGTTGTCACGGATCGCGACCAGCAGCCGGCCAAAGCCACTGCGTCTGATATTTCGGGCAAGGATCAGCGACAGCACGAACAAGGTCAGCGCGAAGTAGTAGTACTTGTGTCCGGTGTCCAGTGGCCCGTGGAACGGCCACCCGGTAGGCCGGCCGGGATCCTGCCCATCGCCGAGCATCCACGGTTGGGCCAGCAACCACGCAGGTGTCGCCAGCGCGAACCCGAGAGTGGTGACGGTCAACATCAGGCCACGGATGCGGAGTGCGGGCAGACCGATGACCACGGACACCAGACCGGCACCGAGCCCCGCATAAAGCAACGCGAGCGGGAAGTCACCGATCCTGCTGGAGACCTTGTAGGAGACAACTGCGCCAATGGCAGCGACGGCGAACTGACCCAACGTCAGCTGACCGCCGAGACCGGTGAGCACACCGATCGACAAGCCCACGATCGCGAAGCCGATGATGCCGGTGAACGTGACAGAGAGGCTGTTGGTGATGAACTGCGGCAGGATCGCCAGGACCGTGATGATGGTGATCGCAACGATCGGGCCCATCAGCCGGACCTGCCACAGCTCCTGCAGCTTCTGCGGGATCGGTCGCAGACCCTGAACGGCAGCCCAGCTGCCTTTCTCCTCGTCGCGACCGCCGCGCTGACGCTGCACGAGCAGCGTGACCAGGATGATGACGAACAGCGTCACCTCGACGAGGCCCGAACGCGGGTAGTTCCACAGCAACAGCTGCTCGAGGATGCCCAGGCCGATACCGCCGGCGAGCGCCAGCGGCAGGCTCTGCATGCGGCCGATGACGGCCGCGGTCATGGCGCGCAGGAGTAGCGCCGGACCGAAGCTGTCACCACTGATGAAGCCCTGCGTCGGCGCGGTGAGGATCGCCGTGAAAGCGGACAGCGCGCCGGCGATCGCCCAGGCCAGCGAGGACATCCGGCTCGCGAAGATGCCGGACATCCGGGCGGCCTCGGGGTTGGCCGCGGCGGCGCGGATCGCGAGACCGAACCGCGACCGCTTGAGGAACAGCGCGATCGCGAGAACGAACATCGGCGACAGGATCAACATGCCGGAGTAGGCCTGCGTGACGCGCAGGGCGCCGACGTTGAAAACGGGCAGCCAGGAGGGTTGCGGGTAGAGCGACCCGGCGGATGCGGTCGAGTTGATGACGGCCGCGAAGATCACGAGGAACTGGCCAACACCCAACGTGGCCACGATCGACATGAGTCGCGGCGCGTTGCGCAGCCGTCGTACGACGCCGGTCTCGGCTGCCGCGCCGGTCCCGGCCGACACCGCGAGCGCCATCGGGAAGGCCACCCAATATGGGATGTGCCACTTCACCGCGGCGACGCCGAAGAACGCCGAGCCGAACGCGCCGATCTGGCCGTGCGCGAAGTTGATGATGCGGTTGGTCCGGTAGATCAGGACGAGACCCACCGCGAGCAGACCGTAAGTCAAGCCGATGATCGTGCCGAGCAGGATGACCGGGAAGGGCGTCGACGCCTGCACCACGTGGTGCTTGTTGAGGATCGCGAAAACGACCTTCAGCAAGACGATGACGACGACAAAGATGCCGAACTGGAACAGCGGCTTGCGCGTCCGTTCCCAGAGCCGGCGTCGATCGCTGAACGTGCTCTGGGCAGACTCGAGGAGAGCGGTCACTTGGCCGCTCCCGCGCCCTGTAGGAAGACCGCGCGCAGCAGGTCATCACGTGCGAGCAGTTCATCGGCCCGGCCGTCGAAGCGCATCTCGCCCTTTTCCATGAAGTACGCGTGCTCGACCAGGTTGAGAGCGATGTTCACCGACTGCTCGACGAGCACGACCGCAGTGCCGTCGGCGTTGATGCGCCGGACCATGTCGAGGAGCTGACCGACGATGACCGGTGCAAGACCGAGCGAGAGTTCGTCGATGAGCAGGAGCCGTGGTCGCAGCATGAGCCCCTTCGAGAGACCCAGCATCTGCTGCTCACCACCGGAGAGCGTCGACGCCAGCGAATTCCGCCGCTCGTATAGGCGCGGGAACGCCTCGAACGAACTCTCGATCGCCTTGTCAACGGCGCCACGCTCGCCGGCGAGCGTGTAGCCGTAGCTGCGCAGGTTCTCCACGACCGTCATCGGACCGAAGACCGCGCGACCACCGGGGATCTGCGTGATGCCCAGCCGCAGCCGGCGCTCGGCGTCGAGGTAGGTGATCTCCTCGCCGCGATAACGGACGCTGCCGTGGAACGGCAGGCCGATGCCGGAGATGACCTTGAGCAGCGTCGACTTACCGGCGCCGTTGACGCCGAGCAGCGCGACCATCTCACCGTCGTCGACGGTGAAGTTGACGTCGAAAAGAACCTGCAGCTGGCCGTAGGAGAAGTCGATGCCGCGGCAGGCGAGCATCGGCAGCCGACCACCGCCGAGCTTGATGCGGCGGATCTCCTCGTCCTCGATGACCTCGTCGATCATCCGGTCGAGGTCGTGCTCGATCATCTTGCCGCCGCTGGCGACGACGATGCCGCCGAAGATGCCGGGGATCGCGATGGAGATCATCGCGCCCGCGACGCCGTACTGCGTCTGAATGCCGCCCAGCAGCAGCGCGCCCGCGAGACCGCCGACGGCGGTGAAGATGCCGACCAGACCCTGCGCGTGCGGCCGCATGTGCGCCGGGATGATCGACAGCAGCGAGATGTTGAGCAGGGGCAGGATGAGGCCGAGGCAGGCGCCGGCGATCGCGAAGCAGCCGAGCATCAGCGCGTAGACCGGCATCATGCCGCCGATCGCGATGAACAGCACGAGAACGCCGACGAGATAACCGGCGCCACGAAGCACCTTCGCCGGCGACTCGCGGAACTGCTTCTCGCCGCGGCTGCCATAAAGCATGAGGGCGACGACGCCGACGGCGTAGAAGATCGAGAAGAACACGCCGCGCTGACCCGGCCCCATGTTCCATCTCTCGTCGAGGAAGAACGAGATGAAGGTGCCGAGCGGAACCGTGAGGATGCCGAAGATCGCGAAGCCCGCGAATACCCGCCGGTTCGTCGGGATCAACAGGACGCGGCGGCAGATCTCCCAGAACCCGAGGGCCACGTCCTCCTCGCTCAGGTTGGCACCCGCGAGGTGCTCGCCGTGCGCCTCGTGCACGCTCGCGCGCAGCTGCTGCGTGTCCCACTTGCCGAAGCCCGGGTCGCGCAGCCGGATGGCGAGCAACGTGATGAGGATCGACGTCCCGCCGAGGCAGAGGAACACACCGCGCCAGGTGAACCCGGCAAGGCTCGCGAGGATGCCGACAAGCAGCGGCGAGATGGACTGACCGAGGGTGCCGATCGCGGTGTATGACGACAGTGCCCGAACGCGAGCCTCGGGGTGGTAGCTGTCGACGACGAGAGGCGCGTGCAACGCCGTGACCGACCCGGTGGTGAGCCCGTCGAGCACGAGGATGCCGATCAGGCTCAGCAACGACGTCACCAAGCCGGTCCACAGCGTGATGAAGCTCCAGACGAACCCAGTGGTGATGCACAGCATCGCGCGGCGGGCGGAGGACTGCGACAGCCGTGCGATGGGCAGTGGCGCGATCGAGATCGCCAGCGTGTAGAGGGCGCGCGCGCCAGCGATCGCGGCGACCGAGATGCCGAGCGTACGGCTGATCTCGGGCGTCATCACGGTGAACGCATAGGCCTGGAAGTTGTCGGTGACGAAGAGCAGACCGAGTGCGATGACCGGGTAGTAGCTCAGCCCGTACTTCCTGACGACGGTGCGGAAGCTGTCGGTCTTGTCATCACCGGTGACGCCGAGCTTTTCCCGCGCCTCCAGTCGGAGCGCTTCGCGGGTCTGATCGATGTCATCGAGCGCCGCGTCTGCATTGGTCGGCGTGTCCAGTACGTCGGTCACGTCATACCCCTACCTTCGGAATCCGGATATCGAGCTCCCACGCGGATTCCCCGATGCGATGACCTGAGGTGTCCATGAGCACGACCGTGATGGCGTGCAGCTGCAGCTTCGCCTTGCTGCCGGTGATGTTCGGGATCAGCGGCAGCTTGATGGACGTGTTCGTCGTCTCGTAGACGCGGTGGTCGGCGAGGTAGTGCTTGTCCGGGCAGGTTGGTGACCGCTGGCAGAACGGGTCGCCCTTGGCGACGTCGTCCATCGTGTGGCCGGGCTTGATCGGCGTCTGGTCGACGAAGACCGCGAAGTAGCCAGCGTCGCGACTGGCGGGCTCGCTGCCCTGGGCGGCAACCCGGAAGTTGTCCATCGTCCAGGTGATCGTCACCGGCTGCTTGTTCGTCGACCGAGGCTCCGGACTCACGAAGTGCAGCCGGTCGTCCGTGCGGAAGTTCAGGTCCTGCAGATGGGTGATGCCGCAGCCGGAAACCGTCACGAGAGCGGCGAGAGCCGCCGCACAGCGCGTGAGTACGCGTCTGCTTGCCAATGCACCCTCCTGTTGCTGGGCCGAACCTTCATGCTGAGGGCGACGGTGACCCCAGTCGTCGTGCACAGGCACCAACTGTCCCGGCGACTGCTGTGTCACCGGACATGCTTGCGCCTAGTCTTCGCGCCCGGGCGGCTGGATCCTGCGAGCTGTGGCGCCTGAGCTAGGGCTCGACGAACCGAAGCTGGAGCTCGGCGACCAGCCGCTCATCTGCGTCGGCGAGATCGATGCCAAAAAGCTCAGTGATCCGCCGCAGCCGGTATCGGAACGTGTTCGGGTGGACGTTGACCCGGGCCGCGGCCTCGGCCATGTCGCCGAAGGCGTCGAAGTAGGCGCGCAAGGTCGGGATCCACGAGGTGCCCTTGGCGGCGTCCTGCTCGGCGAGCAGCACGATCTTGCCCTGGTTGAGGTCGGGGTTGTCGGCGACGAGCTGGCGCAGCCGGTGTACGACGACTCGCGCGCGCATCGAGTCGATCGAGGCAACCGTGGAGGCGGCATCCGGGCCGAGCACGTCGAGCACTTCGTCGGCCTCGCGCCGGGATCGCCCGACGGTGTCCAGGCCGCTGACGGTGGAGCCCACGGCCGCGCGCAGCGGCACCCGCAGCGCCTGACCGGCCCGGTCGACGATGGCGCGAGCCAGCGCCGCGGCCGCCTCGCTCTGTGCCTCACCCTCGCTCGGCAGCAACGCGTAGACGCGAGAGCCGATCGGCGCGCACGCCGCCTGCCGTCGGTAGGACTCGCAATAGACGGCCACGAGGTCGGCCACCCGGCGGGCACCCATGATCGCCGCCGCGTCCGAACCGGGTCCGACATCGAAGGCGACGACGGTGACCGGCTGACCTTGCTCCAGCCCGAGGATGGAGCGGGCATGCTCGCCGTGATCGGTGCCGTCGAGCAACCGGACCAGTGCTTCCGCTCGCCGGTGCCGCTCGACGTCGCCCGCGGTGCGGTGCCGCAACAGGTGCAGCGCGGCGATGTCTGCTGCTTCGCGCAAGGTGCGCTCGGCCTCCGCCTGGAGTGGCTGCGTGCCCTCGATGACCCAGAGGCTGCCGAGCAGCTCGCCACCCGCGCGTACCGCGACGGCCAACCGGTTCAGGTAGCCGGGTTCGGTCTCGAAGTCGGCGACCCGCACGACGTCGTCGCTCTGCCAGAGCCGTCGGAACACGCCGGCGTCCTGCAGCCGTCGAATCCACTCGTGGGGAACGGCGCGACCGAGGATCGTCTGCTGCCGGGGCACGTCGATCGGGAAGTCGAGGTTGGAGTAGGCAAGCACCCGGTTGGCAGGGTCCTCGATCGTGGTGGCGCCGCCGACCATCGCGGCGACGGCGTTGGCCAGAGCGAACAGGTCACCGAGTGGGACCTCGGGCTGCTCCGGGGCTTCGGGCGGCACGCTCGTCGCCGTCATGATCAGCGAGTAGAGCTGGCCCCACGACAGCGCGGGCGGCGCCGAGAGGACCGCCGTACCGATTGATTGGGCGACGTCGAGCACCGGGTCGCTGAGCGGCCCCGTGTGCTTGAGAACCACGGCCGCGACATCCGCGTCGGCAAACCGGTCGAGCAACGCGGCCTGCGCCCGCGCGGAGTCCACGCCCACCGCGAGCACCACCGCATTCGCCGGGGGCGGCGCCTCGTCGACCGGGTCGAGGATGACCGGGTCGCCGACCTCGCGGTCGAGACCGGCCGGCGCCACGAGGACGTCGAGGACGGCCGGGTGCAGCCGGTCGATGAGCGCCCGCAACGTGCGCCGCGCGACCTCCTCGGCCAGCGCGGGCCCCGTCGTCATCTGGCCATGGTCGCAGCAAGACCCTTGCGCGGAAACCACACTCCTGTCAGGATCTCGCTGGAATCCAGGAGGAGCACAGATGGAGACCGAGAAGGTCTGCGTCAACTTGCCGGCCGCTGAGCTGGGCAAGATCGACGTACTGGTCGCTGAGGGCCTCTACGCCAGCCGGACCGACGTGATCCGCAGCGGCATCCGCGCCGTACTCGAGATGCACGAGGACACCGTGCAGCGCGTCGTGCACTCGGCGATGGTCGGTTATCAGCTGCTGCCGCGGAGCGAGCTCGAGGTCGCCCGCCGCAACGGACGCAAGCTGTCGCTGTTCGTCGTCGGCGTCCTACGCATCCCCAACACCGTCAGCGCTGACCTTGCTGACGCAGCCATCGACCGCATTCGCATCCTCGGTGCCGTGCGAGGGCCGGACGACGTGCTGAAACGGATCGAAGACCGCATCGTCCGCGGCAGCCAGAACCTCGCCGAGTGAACGACGCCAGAAAGAGGAGTGAGCCGGTGCTACTCGAGTTCGATGGCGTCACCAAGCGCTTCCGCAACGGCGTACTCGCCAATGACGACGTCAGCCTGACCGTCGACGCCGGCGAAGTCTTCGGCTTGCTGGGCCCGAACGGCGCCGGCAAGACGACGCTCGTGAGCCAGCTGCTCGGGCTCTTGGTGCCGGATGCGGGTCGCATCCTCATCGACGGTGCCGACGTGGTCGCGGACCCAGGGCTCGCCCGGCGCCGGTGCAGCTTCCAGCCGCAAGCGGCGGCGCCGGTGGCGGGCTTGTCGGCGCGGCAGGCGATCGAGATCGTCGGCCGGATCCGTGGCGGCACGAAAGCCGCCGTACGACGCCGCGCCGCGGAGCTCGTCGAGATCCTCGACCTCGCCGAGGTGGCGGACCGCCCGGTGCCGATGTCGGGCGGGATGGCCCGGCTCACCGGGTTCTGCATGGCCGCCGTCGTCCCCGGCCGGGTCGTCGTCCTGGACGAACCGACGAACGACGTCGACCCGCTGCGCCGGCGGGCGCTGTGGGGATGCATCCGCGCACTCGCCGACGACGGAGCCGCCGTGCTGCTCGTGACCCACAACGTGCTCGAAGCCGAGCGGTGCGTCGACCGGCTGGCGATCCTCGGTGGCAGTCGGGTGCTCGCCGACGGCACCCCCGCGGCATTGAAAGCCAACCTCGCCGCGGCGTTGCGGCTCGAGTGCAGCGTCGAGCCGGAGCTGCCGGTGCCGACACCGCCGGCCGCTTTGGGCCCGGCGACTCTGGTGGGGCGACGGCTCGTCGTTCGCGTCGAACTGAGCGACGTCGCCGACGCCGTCGCCTGGGCGAAGGCACAACAGGACGGTGGAGCCATCGCAGAGTTCGCGGTCGTGCCTGCGTCGCTGGAAGACGTCTACGCAAGCTGGGTCGCGCCGCAGCGGCTGGCGTCATGACAGCCGCGACGTGGCGCAGTTATGTGCTGTTGCTGCGCTGGCAGTTCCTTCGGCAACGTGCGTTCCTGCCGATGCTGGTGCTGATCCAGGTGGCACTCGGTGTCGGCGTCATCTATGGGTTCTCGTTCCTCGTCCCGCACGTCACGCCGAACATCGCGTTGTTCTTCGCGACCGGCGCGCCGACGCTGAGCCTCATCCTGGTCGGGCTCACCGTCGTCCCGCAGGAAACCGCGCAGTCACGAACCGACGGTCGGTTGAGCTACCTCGCTGCGCTGCCGGTGCCGCGACTCACGCCGATGCTTGCGGAAGTGACGTTTTGGCTGCTCGTGCAGCTACCCGGGACGGTCGCGACCCTGACCATCGCCGCACTGCACTTCGACATACATCTGCACATCAGCCCGTTCGTCATACCGGCTGTAGGGCTGGTGGCGCTGACGTCGGCTGCCGTCGGTTACGCGCTCGCGGTCTCGCTGCCGCCGACTGTCGCGTCGCAGATCGCGTCGTTCATGTCGATCGTGTTGCTGCTGTTCTCGCCGATCAACTATCCGCTCAGCCGGCTGCCCGAGGTCTTGCAGGACATCCACCGCGCGCTACCGGTGACCTACATGGCCGACGTCATACGAGGGTCGTTGTCGGGTGAGTACGGCGCCAACAGGTCGCTCGCCTTCGGCGTCGTCAGCGCGTATTGCGTTGCAGGACTCGCCCTAGCCGTCCGCGCCGCCGCCCGCCGCCGCTAGCGGGCGAGGACGTACCAGGCGTCGCGGGTGACGCCGGCGACTTCGTAGCCTTCCGCGAACGCTGAGACGAGGATGTCGCGGACGACCTGGCGCCAGGACCGGGCCAGGAGCTGGTCGGTCTGCCGCAGCGCGACGATGTCCCGCGGCATTTGCAACAGCTGCCGGTTGCCGCGCTCGTCGTCGCCGACGAGGGGTTCGCCGCCCGCACCCACGCGCAGCCGGACCGGCACTCCGGCCGCCTGCAGGAGGGAGAGGTCGGGCGCCGTGTACAGCCCGCCGGCGGCAGCCACGACACGGTCCGCGTTGAGGTCCCACGTGGCCACGCAACGGTCCGTCTCGTCGCCGGCGTTGATGCCGTCGTTCATCTGCCCGTAGAAGTTGACGTAGTAGTCGGTCAGCCGCGCACCGAGCTTCGTGACGTTGAAGTAGGCGTTGCGTGAGACCAACGGGTCGAAGGTCCACGCGATGCGTTCGAACCCGTTCGCGAGTGCCCAGTTGCGCTGGTGCTGCTTGAGTGCGAACCCGACGCTGGTCCCCTGCCACGGCGCGAGAACACCCGCGATGTGGGAGTGGATGAAGTCGCCACGGTCGTCACTCGAGCGGATCCCGATCGCGGTGCCGATCAGCTCGTCGTCGGCGTACGCGTTGGCGACGTAGTTGCCCGTGTGCGCGAAGACCCAGATCAGTTCGGGAACGACCGGGTAATGGCCGTCCGGGTTCGGCCATACCTGCGCGAGAACGTCGGCGGCAGCGCGCGCATCGGGCTCGTTGTGCACGAGCTCGATGCGGACGGGTGCGGCCACGGCGGTGCCACCCGCACCCGGTGCGGTCTTGGTCATCGCCAGCCTCAGCCTGACACCCGTGGGGTAGCGCGGCCACCGGAGTGCACGTAACGGAAGCCCTCAGCAGACGGCTCGAGGAACTTCAGCGTGACGTGCCGCCCGATACGCCGATCGGCTTCGGCGGTGATAAGGGTGCTTTCGTCCAGCGGGACCAGCTCGTGCGGCGGCTCGTCCGGCAGCGAGGCGGCCAGCGGACCTGTGCCCTTGGTCTCCACCCAGATCTTGCCGTCCTCGTCCTGGCGAATCGTGGTGCGCACGCCGGTGCGTTCGAAGGTGCCGAGGAAGTGCGTGACATCGACATCGACGCCGGACTTGGGCTCCGCAGCCGGATTGAGCTCCGCGCCCGCGAGCTCGCGCAACAGCGGACGCACGAGCGCCTCGCACAGCCCGCCCATCCCCCCGCCGTTGGTGAGCAAGGTGATGACGATGTCGCGGTCCGGGACGATGCGCAGGTAAGCCTGCTGTCCGACGGTGGCCCCATCGTGACCGATGACCGGCGGGTTGCCGAGGGTGTACTTGATCCAGCCGAGGCCCCAGCCGTCGCCCAGCGTGTAGGGGTCGGGCAGGCGAACCTGCAGCTCCTGCATGGCCTTGACTGCGGCCGGGCTGAGGATCTCGGTGCCGTCGGGCGCCGCGCCATCGTTGAGATGCATCCGCGCGAATGCGATCAGCTCAGCCGCCGGCGCCGTGACCACGCCGGCCGGTCCGACCGCGCGGGTCATGAAGTAGACCGGCGCGACCTGGGCCGCGCCGTCCTCACCCGTGGGGAGATGACCGACCGCCGCCGGGCGAAGGATCGCCTCTTCGGGCAGCGTCACCGTGTCGACCGCACCCAGCGGCGCGAGCAGGTGCTTGTGGAGCGCGGCATCCCAGCTCAGCCCACGGAAGTGCTCGACCAGGCGCCCGAGCAGCACATAGCCGGAGTTGCAGTAAGAAAAGAACTCGCCGGGCGGGGAGGTCTGCGCGAGCGTCGACATACCGGCGACGTACTTCTCCACGCAGTCATCGCCGCGACCGAAGTCGTCGAAGACGTCGCCGTCCATGCCGCTCGTGTGACACAGCAGCTGGCGGATGCTGATCGTCGAGGCGGCGCTCGCGTCCGCGAGCGCAAACTCCGGCAGGTATGACGCAATCGGCTGGTCGAGGTCGATCAAGCCCTCGTCAACGAGCTGCAGCACCAGAGTCGCCGTATAGACCTTCGAGATCGAGCCGATCTGGAAGATCGTGTCGGTCGTGACCGGCACGCCGGTGCGGACGTTCGTCACGCCGGTCGCAGCGCTGACGGTGGTGTCGCCGTGCTGGACGGCGACAACGGCGCCAACGACACCGTGCTCAGCGGCGAGCTTGTCGAGCCGGGCCTGGAGGGTGCTCTCCAACGCCTCGAGCGAAGAAGTCGAAGTCATATGTCGACGGTAGGCACGGCGGTCCAGCCGAGCGACGTCCGATCGGACGAGAGGTATGCGAGTTGCTCGTTCAGCCGAACGAAGCCGACTACGTTTTCCTGATGGCGTACGACGAGGACCTGGCCGACCGGATCCGTGAGCTGTTGAGCGGCGAGAAAGTCGTCGAGAAGAAGATGTTCGGCGGTCTGGCCTTTCTCATCGGCGGCAACATGAGCGTCGCCGCCAGCGGTCAGGGTGGGCTGCTCGTCCGGCACGATCCGGCCGATACCGACAAGTTCGTGCAGGAACCGGGCGCCTATGAGTTCGAGATGGGTGGCCGCGGGCCGATGAAGGGCTGGCTCCGCGTCGAGGACTCAGCGGTCAAGGACAAGCGAGCCCTCGGCAAGTGGGTCAAGCGTGGCGTCGCCTACGCCAAGTCGCTGCCCGCGAAATAGCCGGTCACTGCCGGAGCCAGACCGTGGAGGCCCCGGCCAGCCGCAGCTCGCCCGACTGGATCGACGTCGAGTCGTCCGTGGCGAACACGAGATCCGTCGCCGGAGACACCGGAAGCGCGACCGCGTCGTCGGCCGTGTTGCAGACGACCACAAGTGTCTGGCCGTCGCCTAACGGCTGATGCGCGACGACAAGGTTGGGCCGGGACTCCGGCCAGCTGACCCGCCCGGCGACCTGTGGCCGGATCGCCCGTCGGGTCGCAAGCAACCGCTTGTATGTCGACAGCGTCGAGGTGGGGTCACCCGACTGAAGGTCGACGTTGCGGGTCAAGGCCTGTGCGTCGAACGGCAGCCAGGGATCGCCGGTGGTGAAACCGAACCCCGGCGTCTCAGCCGTCCACGGCATCGGCGTCCGCGCCCCGTCGCGGCCGACGATCTGTGAGCGGACCCAGGTCGGATCCTGCCGCCGCTCCGGCGGCACCTCGCTCTCCTCCAGCCCGAGCTCTTCCCCTTGATAGAGGTATGGCGCGCCCGGCAGCGCAAGCAGCAGCGCCGTGAAGGCGAGGCCACGACGCCGGCCCAGCTCGCCACCGCCGAACCGGGTGGGATGACGCACGATGTCGTGGTTGGACAGCACCCACGTCGGTGACGTGTCCACGCGGTCGAACAGCTCGAGCGCCTTGCGCAGCAGCGCGCGCATGGCTACCGGCTCGAACGGCGTCTTCGCGACGACGAAGTTGAACGCCTGATGCAGGCGACGTGCGCCGACGTACTGCGCGACCCGGTCCATGTCGTAGAGGTAGACCTCGCCGACGAACGCGCGATCGTTATACGCATCGGAGACCGAACGCCACTCCCGCCAGACGTTGAGCACGGCGTCCTGGTCCCATGCGTGCTCGCGTCCGTCGCGAAACATGGGGTCCTTGAACAACCCATGTGCGACATCGATCCGGAAGCCGTCGACACCACGGTCGAACCAGAAGCGCAGGATCGACTGGAACTCCGCGTGCACGGCCGGTTCGCGCCAGTTGAGGTCGGGCTGGGTCTTGTCGAACAGGTGCAAGTAGTAGTCGGTCGCGCCAGGGGTCGGATCCGGCTCCCAGGCGGAGCCACCGAAGACCGACTGCCAGTCGTTGGGCTCGGCGCGAAAGAGGTAGCGATCGCGCTCGCCAGCATTGACGTTGGCCGTCGCGGCGCGAAACCACGGGTGCTCGTCACTGGTGTGGTTGGGGACGATGTCGACATAGACCCGAAGGCCCAGCCCATGGGCAGTGCGTAGCAACTCGTCGAAGTCGTTCATCGTGCCGAACCGTGGGTCGACGGATCGGTGGTCGGCGACGTCGTACCCGTGGTCGTGCATCGGCGACCGGTAGAACGGCGTCAGCCAGATCGCGTCGACACCCAGTTCTGCGAGGTACGGCAGCCGTCCCGTGATGCCGGCGAGATCGCCGACACCGTCACCGTTGGAGTCGGCGAAGCTGCGGACATAGACCTCGTAGACGACTGCTTCGCGCCACCACTCTGCCCTCGACCCCCACGCCGCCACCCCGGTCAGCCCAGCACGAAGTTGGCCACGATCTGCCCGAGGTCTTCACCGGCGTCCTCCTGAATGAAGTGCCCGGCGCCTTCGACGGTCGGGTGATCGAGCCCCTGCGCTCCCTTGATCGAGCGCTTGAACACGGGTGCCATCGCTCCCGTGATCGGGTCGGAGTCGCTGAACGCAACGAGGAACGGCAGGTCGAGCTCGGCCAGGATCGGCCACGCCTTCGCGTTGGCCATGCCGCCCGGGTCGTCCGGCGCGGTCGGCACCAGCAGCGGGAACGCACGGGCGCCCGCCTTGAGTGACTCGTCGGGGAACGGCGCGTCATACGCCGCCTGAACGTCGGGAGTCATCGGCACTCGGCAGCCGCCGGCGACGAAGCGTCCGATGTCGAGCACCTCGGCCTTGGCGACGGCGTCCCGGAACATCCACCAGACGTCCGACATCTGCCCGCTACCGTCGGGCAACCCGGTGTTAGCCGCGACCACGCGGCTGAAGCGGTCGGGGTTCTCGGCCACCAGGCGAAGGCCGATGAGCCCGCCCCAGTCCTGCCCGACGAGCGTGACGTCGCGCAGGTCCAGCTCGTCGAAGAGCGCGGCGCGGGCCCACTCCACGTGCCGGGCATAGGTGTAGTCCTCGATCTCCGCCGGCTTGTCGGACCGGCCGAAGCCGACGAGGTCGAGGGCCACACCACGGCAGCCTGCGTCGGCAAGGACGCGGAGCACTTTGCGATAGAGAAACGACCAGGTCGGTTCGCCGTGCAGGCACAGCACGAGTGGACCGTCAGCAGGGCCGGTGTCGACATAGGCCATCCGCAAACGACCGTCACCGTCGCCGACCGGCACCTCGACGTACGACGGCTCCCACGGGAAGTCGGGCAGGTCGGTGAAGGCATCGTCCGGTGTCCGCAGGATCCGCATGGAGCACATGCTGCCCTAGGCGCGCCTAGGACGACTGCGACCCGCCCTGCATCTCGCCGAGCAAGTAGCTACCCCACCGGCCCGGTTCCTTGCGGAACGGTGCCTCACGCGGCGCCGGGACATGCCGACCGTCCATCGTGTCCATCATCTTGTCGCGCAGCGCATCGATCCGGAACGCGAGCGCGCCGAGGGCGCCACGATGCGGAACGTGTGGATGCGGGCGCGTCGGCGCATGCCGAAGCGCAGATGCGTATGACGCGACGAGCGCGGCGAGCTGCTCCGCCGGCAACGATTCGGCGAGCTCGTCGAGCAGCGCCTTCTCGGTGCGGCAGTGCACATCGAACGCACGCCGCAGGGCGCTGTCGAGCTCGACGTGATCGATGCCCGCGGCCAATGAGTCGCCGGCGAAGTGCTGTTCGGCCCGACGCAAAAGCGCTTCGAGCCCACGGTCGGCCGCGCGTGCCTCGGCCAAGCTGCGGGTTCTCTTGCTCGCGCGATGAACGGTGTGTTGCATCGCGGCTAGATGCGCAGACAGCCAGACGACTGCGTCCAGATAACGCTTGTCATCCAGCGCGCTCAATGCGCCTGCATGCGCGGTGTCTGCTACGGCGGCCAATGAGGCCTGGTCGACCACTAGTTGTGCGGTCATGGCGTCCTCCTCCACGACCCCCGTTGCCAGTAAACAACGTGCGTCCAGTGGTGGTCGGTTCAGGACGCCCGCGATCTTGTTAGGTGGCGAATCCCAGGAACTCCTCGCGTGTGCGCGGGTCGTTACGGAGCGTTCCCAGCAGTGCGCTTGTCACGGTTGACGAGCCACGCGCCCGCACGCCACGCAGCGTCATACAGGTGTGCTCGGCGCGCAGGACGACGCCGACACCACGTGGGTGCAGATGCTGGTCGAGCCAGCTCGCGACCTGCTTGGTCATGCGTTCTTGCACCTGCGGGCGTCGGGCAAAGAGCTCGACGACACGGGCGAGTTTCGACAGTCCGAGGATGCGCGCGCCAGGCAAATATCCGACTGACGCTGTGCCAACGAACGGCAACAGATGGTGTTCGCAGATCGATGTGAACGGGATGTCGCGCGCGACGACGAGCTCGTCATATTCCTCGTCGTTGGGGAACGTGGTGAGCCCGAACTCGCGTGGGCTGAGCAGCTCGGCATAGGCACGCGCGACACGATGCGGGGTGCGGTTGTAGGACGGCTCGGCCGGGTCCATGCCGAGCGCGCGCATCAGGTCGGCGACGGCGTCGGCCGCCGCGTCGATGTCGATGCCGCCGTCGTGAACGGTGAGGAGTGGAGTTGTCACTTTGCCTGTCCCGGAAAGACGTCGACCTCGTTCTTGTGCCACACCGGGTGATCGCCCGCGGTCTCGACGTTAAAGCCGTAGTCGTAGACCAGGCTGCCGCCGTACGTCGCGCCGACACTCACAAGCGCCGCTGCAATGACCGAGAGAATGACAAGGCCGATTGGTGTGTAGAGCCTGTCGTTGTATGCCGTCACACGGGTGAGCAGGTCGACGAGAACGATCACCGTGACCGTGATCATCGTGATGGCGTGGGCGTTGATCGTGCGCCGCGCCTGCGTGCCCGGCTCACTCGACCGGTGCCAGTCGGCCCAGCCAGTCAGTGCAGCCAGCACACTGACAGCCGCGCCACCGAGCAACGTCCAGGTGCCGGCGAGGAACAGCTGACGCGAGAGCTCGAGATGGCCGGAGTGGGTGGCGATCGACAAGATGTCGAACACCGCCGCGAACAGGTATGCCGTGATCGGCACGTCTGTCAGTGGCGGGTGGAACGGCTTGCCGGCCCAGCCACGGAGACCCTTGAACTTGCGGCCCGACAGCTGCAGCGGTGGCGCCCACGTGAACCTGCGCATTGATCCTCCTCTTGAACGGCACCGAGTCTTGACGGATTGGACTGTCGGAGTCACTATCGACAGTAGTTGTTAGTTATAGAAACCCCGGGAGGCGGCAAATGTCAAGCCATCCGCCATGGGAAACGGTCGAGTTGCTCGCCGAGCCCACCCGCCGAGCGCTGTACGCCGCGTGTCGGCGGGCACCTAGTCCTCTTACCCGCGAAGAGTTGGCGCACGCGACGGGAATCAGCCGCCGGCTCGCTGCTTTTCACCTCGACCTGCTGGCTGACGCTGGACTGCTCGTCGTCGACTACGCCCGTCCGGAGGGACGTAGCGGGCCCGGCGCCGGCCGGCCGGCCAAGCGCTACACACCGGCGCCAATCGATCTGGAACTTTCGCTGCCACCGCGTCGCTACGACGTCGCTGCGCGGGTGCTCGCGCGCGGCGTCGCAGCGAGTCCGGTCGAAGCCCAGAAGGCTACGTTCGCCGCAGCAACAGCCGAAGGCGAGCGAACCGGGCGCGCGAATCGGCCAGGTGGCCGGATGACGGTCGACCGCACGACGGATGCCGTCATCGACACACTGTCCAACCTCGGTTACGAACCACGCTGCGATCGCTCCGGTTGCGTGCGGTTGACGAATTGTCCGTTCGACGCTGCGGCCGCAGAAGCCGCCGACGTCGTGTGCGGACTCAACCTGCGCTTCGTCTCGGGGATGCTCGCGGGGCTCAACGGTCACCGCGCCGTCCACGCCGTACTCGATCCCAGCCCAGGTCACTGTTGCGTCACTGTGTCGCACGACTGAACCGTGGCGTTCACAGATGCGTGGTGGAAGGCATGCGTGAGATGAAGAAGATCCGGAACCATGTCGCCCTGCCCATCCTGGGCCTGGGAGTCGCTGCATTGGCCGCCGCATGCGGCGGAAGCAGCAGCGGCAGCGGAGGCAACGCCAGCGTCGGCACGAGTGGTGGCAGCACCACCGCCGCCAGCGCGACGGCGGTGCACTCGGGACCGAATGGGTCCTACGTCACCGACGCCTCGGGTCGCACGCTCTACATCTTCAGCAAGGACACCTCGACGACGTCGACCTGCAGTGGCGACTGTTCGAAGGAGTGGCCGGCGTATATGCAAAGCGGGCAGCAGGTCGTCTTCAAGGGCCACCCGGTCTACTACTTCGCCGCAGACAAGAGCGCCGGCGACATGGGCGGCCAAGGCCTCAACGACTTCGGCGGACTATGGACGATGGTGCAGCCGAGTGGAGCGGCAGTGGCCGCAGCGGCATCGCCGACCACCTCGCCGTCCTCCAGTGGCGGATCCAGTGAATGGGGCTGAGCACTAGGTCGCTGGGCACGGGGTCGCTCGCACTCGTTGCGTTTGCGGCATTCGGCGGACCACTAGCGCTGGCGGCGCTCTATGCACCAGGTGCGATCGACGAGGTCACCGGTTCCGGTGGCCTCGTCGTTGTTGCGGCGGCGGTCGCGTTCATTGCTCCTCTTGCCATCTGGCTTCGGTATTCACGGGACATCGCTAGCGCCGGCGGGCTTGCGGCATTCGTCGAAGCCGCGGCCGGGAGAGGCGTCGCGCTCGCACAGGCCGCCGTGTGGGTCGCGTCATACGGGCTGTATCTGCTCTACACCGGCGCCTATGTCGCGTATGACGTGCTGCCGTCATCGATCAGCGGCGTCCACAAATGGCGGCCACTCATCGCGGTCCTGATCCCTCTCGGTGTCGCCGCTGCACTTGCCGCCGGTCGCGGCGTCTCGGTCGCCGTGATCGGTCTCCTCGCCGTCGGACAGTTCGCGATCCTCGTCATGCTCGACGTCGTCGCCGTCGGTCATGCGGGGACGGCCAACGGCTTTCACGGGACGACATCGGGTGACGGTGGCAAGGCCGTCGCCGCCGTCGCCGCACTTTTCGTCTGCGGGAGCCTGCCGCTCTTCCTCGGCGGCGAGCTACGTGAGCGCGGTCGCGCATTGCGTCGTGTCTTGCCTCTCGCATTCGTGCTGACTGCGGTCGGCGTGCTGCTAGCCATCTATCCGTATGCGCGGGACCCGGCCTTCACACGTGCCGACGTTCCGGGCGTGGCGCTCGTCCGCGTCGACGTCGGGCACACCGCCGCAGATGTCGTCGGCATCGGCGTCGCCGGCAGCATCGTCGCCGTGCTGCTGCTGGAAGGCGTCGCGCTCACGCGGTTGTTGCACTTCGCGACAGGTGCCACGGTGCGCACGTGGACGTGGGTGCTTGCCGGCGCCTTGGTGGTCATCGGGCCGCTCAGCCTCGCTTTCGATCCGGACCGCTTCTATGACTCGCTGTTGAAGCCGTCGCTCGTGCTCCTCTGGATCGCGCAACTTGTCGTAGTCGCGGTGTTTCCGGTCTATGTGCATCGCCGCGCGCAGCTTCGCCCATGGCACCTGCTCGCGACCGCAGTCGCCCTCGCCCTCATGACCTATGCGCTCGTCACCACCATTACCGGAGGCGGCGGGACCTGACCGCCCGCGGCGAGTGCGAGGATCCGCCTCATGCAGCGTTCCGTGCTCGGCTTCGGTGTCGCGACCTCGACGAGGTTCGTCGGCTCACGCGTCCTCGCACGAACACGGACCGGCATCGTCGATGTCGGCTCACTTGCCGAACGCGGGCTCGTGACGAACGGGTGGTGGCGCAGCGGCAGACTCGACGACTTCCTCGCGGCCGGACGCACCGCTTGGCAGCAGGTCACGGGTGAGCTCGACGTCGTAGAGATCGACACGAACGATCCGTCTCGGCTCAACGAAGACGACATCCACCTGCAGCTGCCCGTGACGATCGGTGACTACGTCGACTTCTATGCCTCTGAGCATCACGCGACGAACCTCGGCCGGATGCTGCGACCAGGTCAGGAACCACTCAGTCCCAACTGGCGGCACATGCCGATCGGCTATCACGGACGCAGCGGCACCATCGTGGTGTCCGGGACACCGGTACGACGTCCCTGCGGGCAGCGTCGTCCGGATCCTCACGATGTGCAGGCAGCCCAGCCGACGTTCGGGCCCTCGCAACGTCTCGACATCGAGGTCGAGCTCGGCTACGTCGTCGGGGTCCCGTCACGCCAGGGCGACCCGGTGCCCGTCACGGATTTCGCCGAGCACGTCTTCGGGGCGTGCCTGCTCAACGACTGGTCGGCGCGGGACATCCAGGCGTGGGAGGGCCAGCCGCTCGGCCCGTTCCTCGGCAAGTCCTTCGCGACATCGATATCCGCGTGGCTGGTGCCGCTGCACCTGCTCGCGCCCGCGCGGGTGCCGGTGGCATCCGCCGTCACGCCGCTGCTCCCCTATCTCCAGGAGAGTGAGGCCAGCGGCTACGACATCACCTTCACGCTTGCCGTGAATGGCGACGTCCTGTCCCGTCCGCCATACGCCACCATGTACTGGTCGCCGGCACAGATGCTGGCGCACATGACCGTCAACGGCGCCTCGATCCGCACCGGCGACCTGTTCGCCTCCGGCACCGTGAGCGGCCCGGCCCGCGACCAGTGGGGATCTCTCATTGAGCTGTTCGACACCGATCGTTTCCTCGCCGACGGCGACGAGGTCGTCATCGACGCCACCGTCACCCTTGGGGGCGAGAGTCCGGTTTCGGTCGGCGAGGTGCGCGGGACGGTGCTCCCCGCTCACGGCTGAGCCCAGAATGCTGACCGCTGAAATGACAGGAATCGCGGCGGTTCGAGCGAACTCTGGTTCGCGTGAGTAACCGCCGGCGTCGCCAGGAGCAGCTGACGACGCACAAACGTGCCTGGTATCGCCGCCGCCCCCCGGTGGTGGCCGGCGACGCCGCATCGTGGATGAAGCGGCGGCTGCCGCGTCCTACCGTCGCAGTCCTCGTGGCGATCCTTCTGGTCGCCGGCGGCACGGCGACGGGGCTCGCGGTCGGGTTGAGCGGGAGCAGCTACAACCCGGTGTCGTATCGGATCGTCTACCGCGTCGAGGACGGCACGCAGACACCGCACGAGATCACCACGCAGATCCTCGACGTGCGCCGCCCGCTTTATGCCGCACTGCTGACCCGCTCGGGCCCGCCTCCCGGCGGCGACCTGACCAGCGGCTCAGTGGAGCAGGGCGGCTATACGCAGATCAGCAGCAGTGAGGGCGCGATCAAGGCGCAGCAATTGCAGCCGGACATCGCGACCGCTCCGGGCGCGGACCTGCGCCTCGAGCCGGCGCTCGACCTCGCGGTTGCGGCCGGCCAACTTCAACGTAGCGGGACGAGTCATGTGCTGGGCCGAGCGTGCACTGAGTACAAGTCCTACGACCCGCTCGACTCCAGCAACTGGAAGTTGCCTGCCCCCGACGGTGACGTGACGTCGTGCGTCGATGCCCAGGGGCATCTGCTCAGCGACGTCTGGCTCATCCACGACAAGCTGGTGCGGTCACGCACCGCAGTGAGCTTTGTGACGAACCCGAAGCCGTTGCCGAACCCTCTTGCCGGCGTCACCGTCAGCAACGCCAGCTCGCCCCTGGGGATCACCTCGGCGCCGCTGTCGGACAAGGTGTCATTCACGACGGCGATCCCCGCACCGCCGTCCGGATGGCGGCGGGTCGGCGCACGCCTTGTCGGCTACAGCGATCCTTCGACCGGCAGCCTGACCTCGATCGGACGCAACCTGCTCTACTCCAACGGCGACGACGTGATCTCGGTGCGCGAGCAGCGAACTCTCGGCCAGCCGCTCGACGCACCCACCGGGCCTTCCGTCACGGTGGGATCGTGGGGCGCCGGTCACTGGTCCCTCACCCCGCAGGGCGTCACGCTCACTGTGTCGCTGGATGACAACGCGCAGCTGAAGGTGATCGGCACGGTCACTCGCGACGAGCTTCTGCACTTCGCTCGGACGATCGCGAAGGCAGCGCCCGCACCGTCACCGTCGCCGACAGCGAGCCCCTGATCCGGTATGTATTAGTTCGCGTTCTGCTCGAGCAACCGCGCCACGGCGAGGATCAGCCGCTCGCCACCGCGCGGCGCAACGATCTGGACCGACAGCGGAATGCCGGACGAGTGATTGCCGAACGGCATCGCGACTGCCGGATAGCCGGCGACGTTCCAGGCTTGGGTGAAGGGCGCGTATGACGCCTCGCGCGCGTTGGCCAGGATGGACTTCGCGGCCCATCCCTCCGCAGCAATCGGCCGTCGGGCGAGCGCCGGCGTGATGAGGACGTCATAGCCCGTGAAGAAGTTCGCGGCCTGTTCCTGCCACCGTGCATGTCCCTCATCGCGAAGCCAGCCGCGGTCACGCACGAACCCACCGACACGAACCGAGAGCCGGGATCGGCGCTCGAGCCGACGCCGATCGACACCTCCGGCGTTCTGGGCGATGCCTGCGGTCGAGCGCGCTGCCGCCGTGAGCAGCATGTTGCGGTCGTACGGCGGATCCGCCGGGATGACGTCATGGCCAAGGCTTGCCAGTGCGGCACCCGCGGCGCGAGCCGCGGCGGCATACTCCTCGTCCATCGTCCCGCCAGGCATGGGCGGGCGCACCGAGATCGCGACACGAAGCCGAGCCGGGGCGTCCATGGGCTCGGCGTAGGAGACGTCGTCGGCCATCACCGCCAGCGCCAACGCGGCGTCATCGACGGTTGTGGCCAACGGGCCGTTCACCGACAGGCCAAACCAGTCGTTGCCGGTCGCCGAGCCGGGGACGACCCCGGTGCCGGGCTTGATACCCACCAGACCGCAGCACGCCGCCGGGATCCGGATCGATCCGCCGCCGTCGCTGCCGTGGGCGATCGGAGTGAACCCGGCCGCGACGGCGGCCGCACTGCCGCCCGAGGATCCGCCCGGGGTCAGCGAGAGATCGCGCGGGTTGCGAGTGATGCCGAACGCGCTGTCGGTCCAGGCCCAGATGCACAGCTCAGGCACCCGGGTCTTGCCGATGACGATCGCGCCGGCCGCACGGAACCGGCGGACGATCTCGTGGTCATCGTTCGCGAGTTCATTGGACGTGGCGAGCGAGCCGACTCGGGTCGGGCATCCGGCGACCGCGATCGTGTCCTTGATGGCCACCGGCACGCCGGCAAGCGGAAGCCGATCGAGATCTGGACGATCCGCAAGAGCGGCCGCCTCGGCGAGAGCCTCGTCCGCGCGAAGCACCTGGAAGGCGCCGACCTGCCAGTCCGCGCGGGCGATCCGATCGAGATAGGCGCGAGTGACGTCGACGGGCGACAATTGCCCGGACCGAACGGCCGCGGCGAGTGCCGTAGCCGGCAGCGTGGTCGGATCGGTCACGTCGAGGACAACCTGACTGACGTCCATCTCGCCTCACTCGACACGCTTGGGGTGGGTGGGCGAGAATGTTAACGCAGACTCACAAAAGAGAGAAGACGCATGAGGCGCACCTTGTTTGCCGACGAGCACGACGCGTTCCGCGGCGCGTTCCGCTCCTTTGTCGAGAAGGAGATCGTGCCCTTCCACGACGAGTGGGAGAAGGACGGCGTCGTGTCCCGCGACGTCTGGCGCGCCGCCGGCAAGCACGGCTTCCTCGCGATGGGCATTCCCGAGATCTACGGCGGCGCCGGCGTCAACGACTTCCGATTCAACGTGATCGTCAACGAAGAGCTCATCCGGGCCGGCGCATCCGGTGTGGGCTTCTCGTTGCACAACGACGTGACACAGCCCTACTACCTGGAGCTCGCCAACGACGAGCAGAAGGCGCGCTGGCTGCCGGGCATCGCCTCCGGTGAGCTGATCACGGCGATCGCGATGTCGGAGCCGGGCGCCGGCAGCGACCTCGCCGGTGTCCGCACGACCGCCCGTCGTGACGGCGATTTCTTTGTCCTGAATGGCGCGAAGACGTTCATCACCAACGGGCAGCTCGCCGACATCATCATCGTCGTGGCAAAGACCGACGCCGAGGCCGGCTCACGCGGTGTCAGCCTGCTCGTCGTCGAGCGCGACATGCCCGGCTTCTCGCGCGGCCGCAACCTCGACAAGATCGGCATGAAGGCGCAGGACACGAGTGAGCTGTTCTTCAGCGACGTACGCGTGCCGGCGGCCAACCTGCTCGGCGAGGAGAACAAGGGCTTCCTCTATCTGATGCAGAACCTCGCCCAGGAACGGCTGTCGATCGCCGTTGGTGCGGTTGCCTCGGCGCGGCAGACGATCGATCACACCCTCGACTACGTCAAGAACCGCAAGGCGTTCGGCCAGACCGTCGGCTCGTTCCAGAACAGCCGCTTCCTGCTCGCCGAGCTGCACACCGAGGCAACGATTGCGGAGATCTTCGTCGACCGTTGCATCGACGAGCACCTCGTCGGCAACCTCGACCCCGAGACAGCCGCGATGGCCAAGTGGTGGACGACCGAGACGCAGCTGCGCATCATCGACCGATGCCTGCAGCTGCACGGCGGCTACGGCTACATGCTCGAATACCCGATCGCGAAGACGTTCCTCGACACACGTGCGCAGACGATCTACGGCGGCACGACCGAGATCATGAAAGAGATCATCGGCCGCTCACTAGGCCTCCGGTAGCCCGCTCCACTACCCGTTGAGTGCGACGAAAATCGTCGTTAGTTGGCCAACAACGACGATTTTCGTCGCACTCAACCGAGGTGGTAGGGCTGGCCGTAGCGGAAGCAGGGGCAGCGGGCGTCATACGAGATGTAGTTGACGGTCGACGGACCATCGTGGCGGCCGCCGGCGAAGTCGGTCGTGAGCGACCAGGCTGACCGATAGCTCGAGCCGAGTCGGTCGACCGCATCCGCCAGCGCGGTCGGCAGGACCGCACCCGCGAGGGTGAACGCGTGCTGCAAGAAGAACAGCCCGTCGCAATAGCGCAGCATCGACGCTGAGTTCGTCGCACCTGCGGCGGCGTTGATGTGGAGGCATAGCTGCTGCATCGGGTTGTTCTTCGGGAACTTCGACGGCTCTGGAAAGTCCATCTCGGGGTTCCAACCGATGCCGGTGGCGTTCGCGACCTGCGCGGGCGGCGCGTTCTCCTCCAGAAAATACGGGATGTCCATGCTCGTGATGCCGTACTTCGGCCGATACTGCTGACTCTCCGCGTTGGTCATGAACAGCCACGGCGCGACGGTGTCGGTCGGGCTGAAGATGACGTTGGTGACACCTTGCGAGCGGAAGCGCAGTACCGCGTTGCTCATCTGTGCCTCTTGGCGTCCGGCATCCGACTCGCCTTGGAGCGCAGCAGCGGCGAACTCGGTGATGTTGGTGATGCCGTGCGCGTGCAGTTTCGGGGTCAGCACCTTGTCGGTGAAGTAGGCAGCGTCGGGCGTGTCCCACCGCACCAGCCCGACCTTCGCGAGACTGCCGAAGAAATCGTGCTTGGCGAGAACGTCGACCACGACGCCCAGTCGATCGGCACTGATCATCGCGGGCTGGTAGAGGTAAGGCCCGAACGCGCGGAAGGTCGCGTTGTCGACGAGGTACTGGTAGTTCCAGACCGTCGGCACGCCGTGTTGGCGCAGACACGTCGGCAAGTTGGCGCTGTAGACGTTGGCACCGACGACGGCGGCGACGACCTTGTGGTCCTCAGCCAGGTCGCTGCAGGCGCTCTGGCTGGCCTGGTCGAACGACCCTTTCGACGGGTCAACACCGTGCATCACCAACTGGATCGGATGCCCCGCGTAGCCACCGTGCGCGTTGATGTACTTCCCGATCTGGGTGAGCCAGGACTTGATCTGATCGTCGCTGGCGTTAGAGGCACCTTGGAGCCCGGCCGAGGTGAAGGCGGCACCGAGGTTGGACTCGTAGACGATGCCGACCTGAACCGGTCCGCCGGGAACGACTGCCGACCCACCGCTCGGCGTGCTGTTGATCTGGCCCGCGGTAGCACCACCCGACGTCGCCGGCGCGACACCGCCGCTCGTCGTCTGCCCGGCACCGGGTACGACGCCGGGTACGGCGCCAGGAGCAACTGCGGTGTTTCCCGAAGATGGAGCGCTGCCAACACCCGGTCCGGTATCGCCACCGCTGCTCGTCTCGCTACCTGGGTTGAGGGCCGTCGCCGTCGTACTGACCGTGGTCCCGCAGCCGCCCGCAAGCAGCGCAACTGCGACGAGGGTTAGGGCCCGCCGCCTCACGAGTAGCAACCGGTTTCGCGGTCCCAAGTGCGAACGTTCCGCGCTCCAGTGCGCAGCTCGACCTTCCGCACGCGCGATGTCGGAGTTTTCGGCAGCGCGTCGACGACCTCGACGCAACGCGGCCGCATGTAGCGCGGCATGCGTTCGTCCAGCTCCTTCAGCAGGACTTCCGGATCGATCACCACGCCCTGCTTGGGCACGACGACGATCTTGATGTCGTCCTCACCCAGTTCGGACGGCACCGGCACGGCGGCCGACTCCGCAACACTGTCGGCGGTGTTGACGAGCATCTCCACCTCGAACGACGAGATGTTCTCGCCGCGTCGGCGCATCGAGTCCTTGAGCCGGTCGACGAAATAGAAGTCACCGGCCTCGTTACGCCGGAACGCGTCCCCGGTGTGGAACCAGCCGTTGCGCCACGCGTGTGCGGTCAGCTCGGGGCGTCCCCAGTAGCCGGCGTTGAGTCGCCACGGTTGGTCGGACCGGACGATCAGCTCGCCTACTTGCCCGTGTGGCAGCTCCGCGTCGTGCTCGTCGACGATCCGCAGGTCGTAGCCGTCTCGGGCCCGGCCGCACGACTGCCAGTCGGTGACGTCGAACGTCATCAGTGGTGCACCGATCTCGGTCATGCCGTAGCCGGACACCACGCGCACGTTGAAGCGGCGGCCGAACTCCGCGATCTCCGGGAACATCGGGCCGACCGCTGACCACTGGACGAGGTTGTCCCCGTCGTCATCTTGCGGCGGCTGGATGAACAGCATGCGCGCCATCGGCCCGATCAGTCCGACTGCCGTGCAGCCGTGCTCGCGGACATCCGGCCAGAACCGCTGGACGCTGAACTGCTCGCGGAACACGAGGTGCCGGCCAGAGAGCGCGGCGGTGTAGAGCGCATGCTTGCCCGACACGTGGAACATCGGATAGATCGAGTAGTAGACGGTGGTGTCGTCAATCCCCGCGGACGTCCCGTCGGTGAACTCCCATTGCTCCGCCCACGGAACAAGGACACCTTTCGCCGGCCCCGTCGTACCCGACGTGTAGCAGAGGCAGCAGATGTCATAGGGCTCCGGACCGGGCATCGACGCGTCCGGCGGAGCGCCGAAGACGTCCGCGGCGGGAAGGATCCGCACCGGCGAGGCCACGCTCTCGGTGGGCTCACCGATGACGACGATCGCTTCGAGATCGGGCAGCTCCACGGCGATCCCAGCCACGGCCGGCAGCAGGTCAGCACTCGCGATCGCGATCCGCGCGCCGCTGTCACCCAGGACATGGGTCAGCAGTGGACCGGTCAGGGCCGTGTTGACCGGCACCTCGATCGCACGCAACCAGGACACCGCGATCCAGGTGGCGTAGGCGTCCGTGGACGGTCGCAGCACCGTCGCCACCCGATCGCCGGCGTTGATGCCGAGCCGCTCGAGCGCGCCCGCCCAGCGCAACACGGACTCCTGGAACGCGCCGTAAGTCACGCGTTCGCCGGTGTCGGCGCGCACCAGCAACTCGCGATCGGGCGCCTCGGCAGCGATCGCGGCTAGGCGGTGCGGTAGGACAAGGTCACGAGCGAGCATGCGCGTCCCTGTTCTCTCGCGCTCGGAGCACGAGCACCGTCGAGTGGCACTTCGCGCGAACGCTGGTTAACATACGCGGACAACATCATCGCGTCTACGCAGGCGTGAGACAGAGGAGAAACGATGGGTGCGCTGGACGGCAGAGTTGCGATCATCACCGGGGCGGGTCGCGGCATCGGCCGCGAGCACGCGCTGCTGTTCGCGCGCGAGGGCGCGCGGGTCGTCATCAACGACCTCGGCGGAGCGGTCGACGGCTCCGGCAGCGACAAGACCGCAGCCGAGGAGGTCGTCGAAGAGATCCGCGGCTTCGGCGGTGAAGCGATCGCCAACGGCGACAACGTGGCGGACTGGGCCGGCGCCGAGCGGCTGATCCAGAGCGCGGTCGACGCGTTCGGCGAGCTCCACGTGCTCGTCAACAACGCCGGCATCCTGCGTGACAAGACCATCGCCAACATGAGCGAAGCCGAGTGGGACGCGGTCATCAACGTCCACCTCAAGGGGCACTTCGCGCCGACGCATTTCGCGGCCGCCTACTGGAAGGCGCGCGCCGCCGAAGGGAACCCGCTGAAGGCGGCGATCGTCAACACGGCTTCGGCAGCGGGCTTGCTCGGCAACTTTGGCCAGGGAAACTACTCAGCAGCGAAGGCAGGCATCGCCGCGCTGACGCAGGTGACTGCCATGGAACTCGGCCGCTCCGGCGTGCGCGCCAACTGTATCGCCCCGGTGGCCCGCACCCGGCTCACCCTGCAGACGCCAGGTCTTGCGGACACCGTCGGCGCACCGGAGGACGAGAGCAAGTTCGACGTCTGGCACCCGGGCAACGTGTCGCCGCTCGTCGCTTATCTGAGCACGGAGGATTGCCCGGTCACCGGCGGCGTCTTCCACGTCGGCGGTGGCGAAGTGGCGTTGTTCCAAGGCTGGACGCAGCAGCAGGTCCTCCGCCGCAAAGAGCGGTGGACAGTTGAGGCGTTGTCGACCGAGCTGAAGACGGTGCTCGACGGACGGCCGCCGCTGGTCTCGACCGGCACCGACATCGCCACCCTGCTGGGTGACTTCGCGGAATGAGTGAAGCCGACCGGACCCGTGTCGAGGACGGCGTACGACGCCTTCTCGCCGAGAACCCGCCGGCCACGACGAGCCCCGAGGATTTCTGGGGCGCGCAGTATGACGCCGGCCTGGCGTGGGTGCAATTTCCGGTCGGTCGCGGTGGACTCGGTGTCGATCCGCGCCTGCAGTCGATCGTTGACGAGACGCTGCGGGACGCCGGTGCCCCCAGCAATGTCTTCCGCAACTTCATGGGCGTCGGGATGGCCGGTCCCACGTTGGTCACCTGGGGCAGCGACGAGCTGCAGGAGCGGCTGCTGCGCCCACTCTTCCGGTGTGACGAGGTCTGGTGCCAACTGTTCAGCGAGCCCGGTGCCGGCAGCGACGTCGCGTCGCTGTCGACGTCGGCGGTCCTCGACGGCGACGAGTGGGTGATCAACGGGCAGAAGGTCTGGACGACACTCGCCCACGTCGCGCGCTGGGGACTGCTGCTCGCTCGAACCGACCCCGATGTCCCGAAGCACTCAGGACTCACTTACTTCGTTATTGACATGGCCGACCCCGGCGTCGACGTCCGCCCGTTGCGGCAGCTCACCGGCGAGGCCGAGTTCAACGAGGTCTATTTCACCGACGTCCGGATCCCGGACAGCCGTCGTGTCGGCCCCGTCGGCAAGGGCTGGTCGGTAGCCGTCACCACACTCATGAACGAGCGGCTCGCGCTCTCGGCGCTGTCTGCCGTCGAACGCGGGGAAGGTCCGATCAACGTCGCGGTCGACGCGTGGCGCAACACACCGCCGGCACAGCGCGACCCGGGCTTGCGCGACGAGCTCATCCAAACCTGGATCGAGACCGAAGTCGTGCGCCTCACCTCGATGCGCGCACGCGAGAACCTCGAGCGCGGCATTCCGGGCCCGGAAAACTCCACGACCAAGCTGACGATGGCGTTGAACTCCCAGCGTGTCTGGGAGCTGTGCATGCAGTTGCGCGGACCAGCGGCGCTGTTGACCGCGGGCTACGACCGCCCCCGGCCCGTGGTCATGGGCGGTGACGTCAGCTCGTTGGTCGGCGACCCGGACGCCGACGTGGCGCACTGTTATCTGATGAGCCGGGGTACGACGATCGGCGGCGGCACGACCGACATCATGCTCAACATTCTCGCCGAGCGCGTGCTTGGTCTGCCGCCGGAACCGCGCTCTGACAAGGACGTGCCGTGGCGGCTGATCCCTCGGTGACCGACGCGACCGACGCCGTCCTGCAGCTGCATCGCTCGGGCGGTGTCGCTCGACTGGTACTCGACCGGCCCGACCAGCTCAACACGATCAACCTGCACATGGCGCAATCGCTGCGCGATGCCGGACGCGCACTCAGCGCGGACAAGGACGTGCGCGTCGTCGTACTGGAAGGTGCCGGCCGCAACTTCTGCGGTGGCGGTGACCTGCGCGAGTTCGGTGCGGTCGGGGCTGAGCTGCCGGAGCACTTGCGTCAGGTCACCGAAGCGCTGCATGAAGCGTGCGAGTTGCTCACCGCTCTGCCCGCTCCGCTCGTCGCTGCCGTGCGCGGTGCTGCGGCGGGTGCTGGGCTCGGTCTCGCTTGTCTCGCCGACCTCGTCATCGCCTCCGACACCGCGCGGTTCGCATTTGCTTACAGCGCCATCGGGTTCACGCCGGATGGCGGGACGAGCTGGACACTCCCCCGCATCATCGGTGAGCGCGCGGCGCTTGACCTTGCGCTGACTAATCGACGGCTGGACGCCACCGAGGCGCTGAGCTTGGGGCTCGTCAGTCGCGTCATACCCGACGACGACCTCGACGCCGAAGTGACAACGCTGGCCGAGCAGCTAGCCGGAGCCGCGACAGGTGCGATCGCAACAACGCGACGGATGATGCGCGAAGGTGCAACGACCGGTTTCGCCGAGCAGCTGGCGCGCGAAAGCACCGAGCTGTCCCGCGCCTCCGGCACCGACGACGGCCGCGAAGGCCTCGCAGCATTCCTCGAGAAGCGCCCGCCGAAATTCACCGGGCGAACGGACCGGCGCCGACTGTAATTGGCGTTGAGTGTGACGAAGATCGTCGTTAGTAAGGCGACTAACGACGATCTTCGTCACACTCAACCCCGACTAGATGCCGAGGTAGGCCTGGGCGTTCTGCACGACGGCTGTTGCGTCGGGGCCTTCGGCCGTCAGGCGGGCGCGTTCGCCGCAGCGGTCGCGTTGGCACGCCACCCGGCACCAGTCGCCGGCCGTTCCGCTGACGACGGTCGCCGCGTCGTCCGGACCCACCCGCCACTCGTCTCCGTCCGGCGCCTTGAGCTCGAGCCGCACCGGCCCGGGCGCGGCGAGCCCGCGCAACATGAAGGCATAGGGCAGCGACCGCACACCGAGCAGCGCAACGTGCTGCAACCGTGCGGTGTCGACCGGTGTCACGCCGACCGCGTCGAAGCAGTCGAGCCCGTGCGCCCACGTCTCCATCAGCCGCGCGGTCGTGAAGGATTTGAGGCTCATCTGCATCGGACCCCAGGGCAGGCGCTGGTCCGGTGCAACCGCGCGGAGCGCACCGGCCAGCGTCACCACTGAGCCGCGCCACCACTGCAGGACGTCGCCCGGCGACCGCTGCCGGCCGAGCTCGAGGTGCTCTCGTTCGTAGTCCTCGACCCCGCCACCGGAGATCACCTTTTCCATCGTCTCGGAGCGCCCGGTCCGAGCACATTCCTCGGCGAGTTCATTGGCGACCGCGAGGTGCGTGATCGAGTCGCGGACGTCCCAGCCATCGGCCGGCGTCGGCGTCAGCCACTGCTCATCCGTCAGCTGACCCAACAGCGCATCGAGCGCGGTCGACTCCGCCTCGAAGTCATCGACGATCTCGGTCATCGGGCCTCCGTCACTCCGAGATCCAATGTTAACAGCCGCTCACATTCCGGCTATGATCCGCACAGACACTTGAGGGGTGAGGTAGTGGCGAGCATCATCGGCTACGGAAGCTACGTGCCGTATTGGCGGCTGCAGCGCAAGGCCATTGGCGGGGCACTGGGCGGCCGTGGCGGGTCGGGCACGCGAGCGGTTGCGTCATACGACGAAGACACCACCTCCATGGCTGTCGAGGCCGCTCGGCCGATCATCGGGCCGGAGACGACTGTCGACTCCGTCATCTTCGCGACCACGGCCCCGGCTTATCTCGACAAGACGAACGCCAACGCCATCCACGCCGCACTGGCCTTGCCCGCGTCGACGTTCGCGTCAGACGCGATCGGCTCGGTGCGCTCGACGGCCGCGGCCTTCCGCGCCGCGGCTGCGAACAGCGAAAGCACCCTCGTTGCGATCGCGGATCAGCGCATCGGGCTGCCCAACAGTGCCGACGAGCGGGACGGCGGCGACGGTGCGGCCGCGTTCCTCTTCGGCCCTGGCGACGGGATCGCCGAGATCATCGGTACGGCGTCCTCCAGCGTCGAGCTGTTGGACCGGTGGCGAATTCCGGGCGACATCGCCTCACGTACGTGGGAAGAGCGCTTCGCCGAGCCGGTGTTCGTCAGCGCAGCCACGGATGCCTTTGCCGATGCCTTGAAGAAGGCCAACGTCACGCCCGACGAGATCGACAAGCTCATTGTCACGGGCGTGCACACGCGCGCGGCAAAGACCGCGCGCAAGGCGCTCGGCATACGTCCCGAGGCGGTCGTGCCCGACCTCGTCGACGTGATCGGAAACACCGGTGCCGCCCACCCGGGCATCCTGCTCGCCGGTGTGCTCGACGAGGCGACGCCAGGTCAGGTCATCGGGCTCGTCGTCCTCGGCGATGGCGCGGACGCGTTCGTCCTGCGCGTCCGCGAAGGCATCACGAGCGCACGCCAGCCGCTCCCGCTGGCGACACAGGTCGCGGCGGGGAACGACACTCTTCGGTACGCCGACTTCCTCACGTGGCGCGGTCAGCTGCGACGCGAACCACCGCGGCGTCCCGACCCGGACACACCGATGGCGCCGCCGGCACTGCGCTCGACACGCTGGAAGTTCGGCCTCGTCGGCAGTCGCTGCACGAGCTGCGACGAGCGATTCGCCCCGCCGCAGCGGGTCTGCCTCAACTGCGGCGCGGTCGACGAGATGGCCGAGCAGCCATTCGCCGGCGCGAAAGGCGTCGTACGAACATTCACCGTCGACCGTCTCTCCTATTCACCGAGCCCGCCACTCGTTGCAGCGGTCATCGACATCGAAGGCGGCGGTCGGCTCGAGTTCGAGGTCACCGATCTTGTCGGGCCGGAGTCGGTCGCGGTCGGCGACGAAGTCGAGCTCACGTTCCGCCGCCTCTACACGGTCGATGGCGTGCACAACTACTTCTGGAAGGCACGCCCGCAGCGCACTGTCACTGCGGGTTCGGGTGGAGAGGACAGCTGATGGCGTCACATGGCATCCGCGACCGCGTCGCGATCGTGGGCATGGGTTGTACGAAGTTCGGCGAGCGCTGGGACAAGAGCACGGACGACCTGCTCGTCGACTCCACCCAGGAGGCGCTGCAGAGCGCGAACCTCGACGTCAAAGAGATCGATGCGTTCTGGCTCGGCACGATGGGTTCCGGTCTGAGTGGCTTGACGCTGTCGCGTCCGCTCAAGCTCGACTACCGGCCGGTGAGCCGCAACGAGAACTTCTGCGCCACAGGTTCGGACGCGTTCCGCAACGCGTGCTACGCCGTGGCTTCGGGTGCGTATGACGTCGCGATGGCCGTCGGCGTCGAGAAGCTGAAGGACACGCCGTACTCCGGCCTCGCTGTCGCCGGCGCCGCCAACGACGGCACCCAGCCGGCGCTGTCCGCACCCGCGATGTTCAGCCTGCTGGTGCCGGCGTACCAGAAGAAGTACGGCGTCACCGAGGAGCAGATGCGTGAGGTGCTCACGCGCATCGCGTGGAAGAACCACGCGAACGGCGCGCGTAACCCGCGGGCGCAGTTCCGCGCCGCAGTGCCGAAGGAGACGATCGACTGCTCGCCGCCGATCGCCGGTCCGCTCGGGGTGTTCGACTGCTCCGGTGTCAGTGACGGGTCCGCGGCGGCGATCATCGTCCGCGCCGAGGACGCGCACCGCTACACCGACAACCCGCTGTATGTGAAGGCACTCGCGTTCGTCGCCGGCCCCGGCGGCGGCACGCTGGGCCAGGACTACGACTTCACGACGTTCCACGAGGTCGTGCGATCAGCGGAAGACGCCTACCAGCAGGCCGGCGTCACCGACCCGCGCGGGCAGATCGCGATGGCAGAGGTGCACGACTGCTTCACGCCGACGGAGCTCGTGCTCATGGAAGACCTCGGCTTCGCCGAGCGCGGCACCGCATGGAAAGAGGTGCTCGCCGGCACCTATGACCTCGAGGGCGACCTACCGGTCAACCCCGACGGTGGCCTCAAGAGCTTCGGTCACCCGATCGGTGCGAGCGGGCTGCGGATGCTCTTCGAATGCTGGCTACAGCTGCGTGGGCAGGCCGAAGACCGCCAGATCAAGACATCGAAGACCCTCGGTATGACGCACAACCTCGGCGGCCTTCCCGGCGAGTGCGTGTCGTTCGTGTCGCTCGTCGGCACCGAGCCCAGCGCATGACCAGCGCCCCGGTCGAGGACGGCTTGTTCACCTGGCCGTCGGAGTCGCCGCAGCTGATCGGGAGCAAGTGCGGCGACTGCGGCGTCACGACGTTTCCCAGGCAGGCCGGATGTCCTCGCTGCACGAGCGAGGCGATGAGCGAGATCCTGCTGCCGCGCCGCGGGACGCTGTGGACGTTCACGACGCAGGAGTTCCTGCCGAAGAACCCGCCGTATGCCGGCACCGAAACCGCCGAGCAGTTCCAGCCCTTTGCACTCGGCTATGTCGAGCTGCCAGGCGAAGTCAAGGTCGAGACCCGGCTGACGGAGTCCGACCCCGCCAAGCTGTCGATCGGGATGGAGATGGAGCTCGTGATCGTTCCGTTCCGTCGTACTCCTGACGGGGACGACGTCCTCACCTTCGCATTCGAGCCGGCGTCATGAGCAGCTACGAGACCGTCCTCGTCGAGGTCGACAACCGCGTCGCCACGGTGGCGTTCAACCGACCGGACCGTCGCAACGCGTTCAACCCGAAAATGGACGGCGAGTTCCACGAGGCGATGTGGAAGCTCGAGGCGGACGACGACGTGCGCGTCATCGTCGTCACCGGCACCGGCAAGTACTTCTGCAGCGGGATGGATCTCGCCGACGGCGCTGAAGAGGTGTTCGGCGAAACTGCGCACGAGGCGCACGACAAGACGTTCGGCATCGACTCGGACCGCATCGCCGAGCGGTCCTGCTTCTGGCGCATGCGCACGCCGGTCATCGGCGCGATCAATGGGGCCGCCGTCGGCGCCGGCCTGACGATCACGTCCGCGTTCGACATCCGGTATGTCGCCGAAGACGCGAAGCTCGGCTTCGTCTTCACTCGCCGCGGCGTCGTCCCGGACGCAGCGATCACGTGGAGCCTGGCGCGGATCGTCGGCACCGGCCGCGCACTCGACCTCCTCATGTCCGGTCGCATGTTCAGCGGCCGGGACGCTGTCGACTACGGGTTTGCCCAGGCGGCCTTCCCGGCCGACCAGGTGCTCGCCGCGGCACAGGACTATGCGCGGGACCTCGCCGCTAACACCTCGCCCGCGACCGTCGGGATCACCAAGGCGCTCGTCAACCGTTTCCTCGAGTACGACGACCGCAACACGGCGATGGCGTTGGAGACCAAGTTGGTGTGGTGGTCGGGCGCCCAGCCCGATGCGGTCGAGGGCGTCATGTCGTTCATGGAGAAACGGCCGCCGGCGTGGTCGGGATCGAAGCACGCCGAGCTCCCCGAACAGGTATGGCCCGCCTAAAACCGAAAGGCAGCTCGTCTTCGATGCTTGAGCGCTCACTCGTCCTGCCGCATCGGATCATCCAACTCGCGGAGGAGCGAGGCGACACCCAGGCAATCGTCGACGTCACCGGCCCGTCGCTGACTTGGGCCGAGCTCCGTGACCAGTTCCAGCTGTGGGCCGGCGCGCTGCGCGCTCAGCACGTGCAGCCCGGCGAGTCCGTCGTCACGATGCTGCCGAACTCCTTCGAGGCCTACCTCGCTTGGCTCGGTGCGGCGTGGATCGGCGCGCTCGAGGTGCCGGCCAACAACATGTACCGCGGTGAGACGTTGCGCTACCTCGTCGCGAACTCCGAAGCGCGAGTGCTCGTCATCGCGGAACGGTTCGTCGGCCGGCTGCAGCTCGTGGCCGACTCGCTCGACCGGCTCGAAGTCGTGATCGTGCCGGACGCCTCGGGCGATCTGCCGGACCTGCCGTTCAAGGTCGTCCGCGGCGACGAGTTCCTGTCCGCACCACCGGCAACCGATGTGCCGGGCCCCGACTACTACGACGTCGCGGCGATGATCTACACCTCGGGGACAACTGGCCCGTCGAAGGGCGTCCTCGTCCCATGGGGCGAGCTGCACCAGTCGCCGGCGATGCTGCCGCCCGAGCTGATCGGGCCGGGCACCCCGTACTACGCGATCTATCCGGCGTTCCACCTGTCCGGCAAGATCGCGCTCTACAACGCCGCGATCGCGGGCGCCTACATGCTCGTGCGCGAGGCTTTCAGCGTCACCGAGTTCTGGAACGACATCCGCACGTTCAATGTCACCGGCGCGGGTGTGGTCGGGCCGATGGCCGCGATCCTCATGGCGATGCCGCCGCAGCCGGATGACGCCGACAACCCGCTCGAGCGCGTCATGATGGGCCCGATCATCGCGGACATCGAGGCGTTCAAGACCCGCTTCGGCGTCAAGCACGTGTGCACCGGGTTCGGCATGACCGAGATCGGGTTCCCGCTGTTCTCGGGATGGGATCCGCCGAACCCGCGCACCTGCGGCCGGCGCCGGCCCGGCCCGCCGCACTACGAGGTGCGTGTGGTGGACGAGCACGACGAGGACGTCCCGACGGGAACGATCGGCGAGCTCGTCGTACGAGCACGCGACCCGTGGGTGATGAACGCCGGCTACTGGCGACTGCCGGAACAGACTGCGACCTCGTGGCGCAACGGCTGGTTCCACACCGGCGACCTGTTCACGGAGGACGCGGACGGCTGGTTCTACTTCGTCGACCGCAAGAAGGACGCGCTGCGCCGACGCGGCGAGAACATCTCGTCGTTCGAGGTCGAAGCCGGCATCACCGCGCATGCGGACGTCGTCGAGTGCGCTGTGCTCGGGGTGCCGTCGAACCTCGGTGAGGACGACGTGTTGGCGGTCGTCGTACGCGCACCCGAGTCGACCCTGACGGAGCAGGCCCTGCTCGAATGGCTCGTGCCGCGGATGCCGCGGTTCATGCTGCCGCGCTACATCCAGTTCATGCCGGCGCTGCCGAAGACGGACGGGACGTTCCGCGTGCAGAAGTTCCGCCTTCGCGAGGACGGTGTCACCGGCGAGACCTGGGACCGCGAAGCTGCCGGCTTCGTCGTGCCTCGCGACTAGCCGATGAAGCGGTCGCGGCCTTTCCAATAGGGGGCGCGCAGGTCGCGCTTCAGCGTCTTGCCAACGCCTGACTTCGGCAACGGCTCAAGCCGAACCTCGACGGACTTCGGCGTCTTGTAGCCGGCGATGCGTTGCCGGCAGAACGCGATGATCTCGGACTCGGTCGGCGTCGCACCGTCGTGCGGAACAACGATCGCGTGGACCCGCTCGCCCCACGTCTCGTCAGGTATGCCGAAGACAGCCACCTCGAGCACATCCGGGTGCTCGGCGATCGCGTTCTCGACCTCGATCGAATACACGTTCTCGCCACCGGTGACGATCATGTCTTTGGCGCGATCGACGAGGTAGAGGTAGCCGGCTTCGTCCTGGTAGCCGACATCGCCGGACCAGTACCAGCCGTCGCGCAGCGCCCGCGCCGTCTCCTCGGGCTTGTTCCAGTATTCGGTCAGCATCGACGGGCCGCGGAGGACAACCTCGCCGATCTCGTCCACATCGCACGGGCTGCCGTCGTCGCGGCGAACGCCGATCTCGTAACCGACCATCGGCTGCCCGGCTGATCGTGACTGCCGTTGGTCGAGCAGGTCTTGCTCGTCTTTCAGCAAGGTGGGGGCACCGGCAACTTCGGTCATGCCGTAAGCCTGAGTCAGTACACACCCGAAGACCTGGGCTGCCCGTTCGCACAATGTCGCCGAAATCGGTGCGGCCCCGTGCAGGACAAGCCGAAGCGAGGACACGTCGGTCGTCTCGGCAGCCGGATGATTGACGAGCGCGTTGATGACAGTCGGGACGATCGAGGTTGCGGTAATCCGCTCCCTTTCGATGATGCGCAAGATCTCGCCTGGATCGACAGCAGGCTGAAAGACCAGGGTCGAACCCATCCAGACGAGCACGTAGATGCCTGCGATCGCGCCCAAATGGAACAACGGGAACACGACCAGCAGACGGTCATCCCGGTTGAAGTTCAGCTCGAGTCCGAGCGCGATCGATTCGCCGATCAGTGCCCGGTGCGACAGCACCACGCCTTTCGCCGGTCCGGTTGTGCCGCCGGTGTAGTAGATCCCCACCGGATCGTTCTCCGACGACGGGCCTGGCAGCTCCTCCGGCTCGCTCGCTGCGATCAGCGCCTCGTAGTCGTCCGGCGCGCGCACGACGCGCTGGACGAGTGGCTCCAGCTTTTCGGCGAACGGCGCATGCGCCTCGTCGACGACGAGATGGGTGACGCCCGCGTCCGCGAGGATGTACTCCATCTCCGCGACGGCGAGGCGGCTGTTGAGAGGTACGACGATCGCACCCGCACCGGGAATCGCGTAGTGCAGCTCGAGATAGCGGTGCGAGTTGGCCAGCAACGTCGCGACGCGCGTGTTCGGTCCAACACCGAGCGACCGCAGACCAGCGGAAAGCCGCAACACGCGCTCGCCGAACTCGCGAACGGTCAGTCGGGTGTCACCATCGACCACGGCCTCGCTGTCGGGGAAGTAGCGCATCGCATGACGCAGCGGCCACGTCAGATCCTGCTCGACCGTCATCGCATCCGTTCCGTATTAGCGGACGAGAAGCGTGGTGGCGCCGACCCCGGGAGCGCCATAGACCTGGGTGTAGCCGACCCGCGGGCTGTTCGGCACCTGCCGCTCACCCGCATCGCCACGCAGCTGCAGGACAGTCTCGTAGACCTGCCGCAGACCGGAGGCGGCGATGGGCTCACCGTTGGCGATGAGTCCGCCGTCGGTGTTGATCGGCAGGCGACCGCCGATCTGCGTCTCGCCGGCCTGGATCAACGCTTCCTGCTCGCCGTCTTTGCACAGCCCGTTCTCGGCCATGTGCATGATCTCGGCGCCGGCCTCGCTGTCCTGGATCTGCGCGAGCTGCACGTCCTCCGGGCCGATGCCGGCCATCTCATAGCAGGCCTTCGCCGCGTCGACCGTCGGCGCCTCCACGAGGTCGATCGGCAGCCACGGTGACATGACCTCGAACGCGCCGAACCGGCGCGTCTTAAGTCCGACGCCGCGGATGTAGACCGGCTTGTCGGTGTATTTCTGCGCCTTGTCCGCGTGGCAGACAACGAGTGACACCGCGCCTTCGTCCGGCGAGCAGAACATGTACTGACGCAAGGGATAGTTGAGCATCCGCGACGAGAGGATCTCCTCCTCGGTCATCGCCGTGCGCCGCCAGGCGTTGGGGTTGAGCGAGCCATTGCGGAAGTTCTTCGCGGCGACCTTCGCGAGCGTCGACTCGGAGATGCCATGCAAGTTCATGTAACGGTTGATCTTCATCGCAAAGAACTGCGTCGTCAGCATCAAGCCGATCGAGCCGTACCACTGCCCGAGCCCGAGGATCGCGGGGTTGGCCGCGAAGGCACCGCGCGGATGCTTGTCGAAGCCGACGACGAGGCCGAGATCGTGCTCGCCGGAGTTGATCGTGTTGGCCGCCATGGTCAGCGCGCTTCCGGCCGTCGCGCAGCCGTTGTGCACGTTGACGAACGGAAGACCGGTCAGGCCCAGCCGGGACACCAGAGTGTCGGCGTTACCCGCGTCGATGCTCCCGCCGAAGGCGAACTGGATGTCTCGCCACTCGACTCCCGCGTCGCGCAACGCGGCGCGGGCGGCGTACTCCCCCATGTCGAGACCGGACTTGCCCTCAAAGCGACCGAAGGGGTGAATCCCGATCCCCACGATGGCAACGTCCACATTCGCCTCCCTGGCGATGGGGGTAAACGTTTGTTAACGTAGCACGCGTGACGTTCGCTTTCACCCCCGAGCAAGAGGACCTCCGCGCCACCGTGCGCCGGTTCCTCGACGACCGCTCCCCCGAGTCCGAGGTGCGTCGGCTCATGGAGACGGCCGACGGCTACGACGCCAACGTCTGGGCGGAGCTGGCCGAGCTCGGGCTGGTCGGGATCGCGATCCCGGAGGAGTACGGCGGCGCCGGCTACGGGTTCGGCGAGCTCGCAGTTGTCTTCGAGGAGATGGGCCGCTCGCTGCCGTGCGGGCCCTACTTCGCCACCGTCGCACTCGCGACCCACGCGCTGCTCTTGTCGGGCGACGACGTCGCGCGCAAGGAGCTGCTGCCGGGCATCGCCGCCGGCGAGACGATCGCCACGCTTGCCGTCACCGAGGACTCCGGGCGGTGGGATGCCGACGCGATCGCCACGGAAGCCGTTCGCAGCGGTGCCGAGTGGCGCCTGTCGGGCGTCAAAGACCTGGTCATCGACGGCCTCTTGGCCAACCTGCTGCTCGTCGTTGCCCGCACGCCGGCCGGTCTCAGCCTGTTCGCGGTCGACGGGAGTGCAGCCGGCATCGACCGCGAGCGCCTGTCCACGGTTGACCTCACCCGCAAGCTGGCTCGCGTGACGCTGCACGACGTGCCTGCCCGACTCGTCGGCACCGACGGCGCGGCCTGGCCCGTCGTCGAAGGCACCCTGGACCGGGCGTGTGTCGCACTCGCGCTCGAGTGCATCGGCGGCGCCCAGCGCTGTCTCGACATGTTGGTCGACTACAGCAAGATCCGGATGCAGTTCGGCCGGCCGATCGGCTCGTTCCAAGCGGTGAAGCACCGCTGCGCGAGCATGCTCGTGGCGATCGAGGGCGCTAAGTCAGCGGCCTACTACGCGGCGAACGCCGCCACCACCGGCGCCGACGATCTCCCGCTGATGGCGAGCGTGGCGAAAGAACACTGCACACGCGTGTTCGCCACTGCTGCCGCCGACAACATCCAGGGTCACGGCGGCATCGGCTACACCTGGGAGCACCCGGCGCACCTCTACCTCAAGCGCGCCAAGTCGGCGGAACTGCTGCTGGGTACGGCGGCAGAGCACCGCAACCGGATCGGCACCCTGGCCAACCTCTAGGGGATCAGGCGATCGAGGCCAGCGTCTCCAGCATTGGCACTGCGCGGCTGGGGTCAGGGTCGACCAGGCCGACCAGCAACGTGTCGACGCCGGCGGCGGCGAACTGGCCGAGGCGCTCCTTGACCGCGCCGGCGGAGCCGATGAGCGAGACCTCGTCGACCATCGCATCGGTCACCTTGGCGATGGCTTCCGGCTGACGCTTGCTGAGGTAGAGCTTCTGGATATCGGCCGCCTCGGCCTCATAGCCGTAGCGCTGGAAGAGCCGGTTGTAGAAGTTCTGCTCGCGCGAGCCCATGCCGCCGACATACAGAGCAATGGTCATCCGGGCGACATCGCGGGCGGCACTCACGTCATCACCGATCGCGACGCCGGCCGGTGCGACGACCTCGAGCGGACCGAGGTCCGCCGACCGGGACTTCTTACCCTCGTCGAGAGCGGGACCGAAGACGCCGGGCGCCTTCTCCGGGGAATACAAGGTAGGAAGCCACATGTCCGCGATCTCTGCGGACAGCGCCACGTTCTTTTCACCGAGCGCGGCGATCGCGATCGGGACAGCCGGCCGCACCGGGTGGTTGATGAGCTTCAGCCGGCTGCCGAACTGGAAGATCTCACCGTCGTGCTCCAGCGGCTCCCGGCGCATGATCTGGCGGACGATCTCGACGACTTCGCGAGTGCGCTGCAACGGTCGCGCGTAGTCGAGACCGTGCCAACCCTTGATGACCTGCGGACCCGATGCGCCGAGCCCCAGGATCGCCCGTCCACCGGACAATGCGTCCAGCGTTGCGGTCGACTGCGCCAGCATCGACGGCGTACGTGAGTAGATGTTGACGATGCCGGTGGCGAGCTTGATGTGTCGCGTCGCAGGGATGAGCGACGTGAGGATCATGAACGCATCGAACGACCACGCCTCCGGAACCCACACCGAGTCGAAGCCGACGCGGTCGGCTGCCTGCACGATCTCGACCGCCTGCTCAGGTGTCAGCGCACCCTGGGCGTAAGGCAACGACAGCGCCAGCTTCATGACCGACCCTTCTTCCCGTTAGCCACACCGACCGCTTCGAACGCCGCCTGCGACATGTCAACGAGCAATCGTTCGAGCTCATCACTCGGCAGGCCACCGTCGGTGTATGCCAGCGTGGCGATGAGGTTGTGCACGCAGACGACCGCCATCCGCGCCTCCACCTCGCCGAGCCGCGGATAGACCTGGCGGACAACCTGGACCCAGTCGTCCGTGAGCTCCTGCTGCTTGCGCTGCACGGTCTTGCGCATGTCGCGTGGCAGATGACGCAGCTCGCGGGTGAAGAGACTGAGCACCTGTCGGTCGACCATCGTGTTCTGCACGGTGTCATGCACGAGGAGCTCGAGCTGCCGGGGCGGATCGGCGACGCCCGCCAGCCGCTCGGCGAGCTGCTCACGACGTTGGGCGAACGAATAGCTGAACGCCGCCGCGAGCAGCGCATGCTTGCTGTCGAAGTGGCGATAGATCGCCGGACCGGAGACACCCGCCGCGGCGCCGATCTCGTCGATGCCGGTCGCCTGATAGCCGCGCTCGGAGAACAGCTTCAGCGCGGCCGCGAGGATGGTGTCGCGGCGGCCGCCGCGGCGTCGTACCGGCGCAGCGCCGCCGCGTGCCGCGGATGCGGTAGCCATGGGCTTGAGGTTAACAGACGCTAACGTCGGTCAGGGCACCGTGAAGACGTTGCCGGCGTAATTGAAGCAACTACAGGAGCTGTCCCAGTGGAACGGCCGGCCGGCCGCTCCCCCGTCCTGATAGTGCGTGCCGAAGTTCGTCGCGAGCGCGCCCGAGGAGACGAAGCTCGTCCCGAGCGCTTTCACCCCCGCGACGAAGCCCCGAATGCTCAGCGTCGGCGCCCGGCCGAGCACGGCCTGAAGGAAGAACAGCTTGTTGCAGTAAGGATTGCCGTCAGAAAGGTTGCTCGGCCCGATGTGCGGGCTCTTGCACAGCCTGGTCGCGGCGTTGTCGAGCGGATGTCCGGGCAAGCCAGCAAACGTCACGCCCGCCGACGTCCGCAGCTGAGCCGCCGGAACATTGGACTGTATGAACGAAAGGTTGAACCGGCTGGTCAGGGCGTAGGCCGGCCGGTATTGCTGGCTCTCGGCGTTGGTCATGAAGCCCAGCTCGAAGACCGGCCCCTGCGTGAAGATGACGTGGTCGACCCGATCCGAACGGAACCGCAGCACCGCGTTCGACATCCCGGCCAACGTGTTGCCCACGCCCGCGGTGGACGTCTCGTCCTCCTCCGCAATCTCGTCCACCACTTGCAGGCCATGCGCCGCGAGCTGCCGGCGCATCATCTGCACCGTGCGCGCTTCCTCGGGCCACGTCGCGCGGATGATGCCGACGCGGCTGCCCTTCTGGAAGTACCCCTGCCGCAGGAGGCTGTCGATGAACGCGCTCCAGCGGTTACCGAAGACATCACCGGGCTGGTAGTAGAGGCCGGGGAACTGATCAGCGAACTGCTGGTCATAAAGGTTGACCGACGACCGCAGCAGGATGGTGTTGCGCGCGGCCAGACACTTCACCAACGTGTCGTAGTCGAAGCCCTCCGGAGTGAGCGCCGCGAAGACGTGGTGGTCCTCGGTGAACGCGGCGCATGTCGCCTGTTCGTCGTTGTCCCACGTCTCGCTCGAGTCGATGTTGGTGTCGTGGTAGACGGGCACGATCTTGCGACCGGCAAGGCCACCATGCTTGTTGATGTAGTCGACAACTCGTTGCGCGTTGTCCTTGGTCTCCGCGGTCTGGTTGGCCAGGCCGCCGACGCCGAAAGCCTGCGCCGCGTTCTGATAGCCGCCGAAGGTCTCGATCCCGACCGACACTGTTGATGCGGTCACGCCTTGGGCAGTTGCCGTGGTGACCGGCGGTGGTGGTGCCGCGGAGGCCGTCGCATGCGGCGCCGAACCTGATGTCGGCCCGCTGCCCGTCGACGTCGTTCCACCTGTCGTGGATGACCCGTTCCCGGTGGCATTTGGTACGCCGGCTCCCGGCGCGGCATCCGGAGCAGATCCGCCGGTCGCGGGGCTCGCACCGACTCCGGTGAGACCCGACGTGTCACCGCCCATAGCTGCTGCGCCGCCGACCGACGACACGGTTGTGCCGCAGCCCGCGAGCAGCCCCGCCACGGCAGTCGTCGACAGAAGATGTCGCATCCCCCGTGCGTATCTGCGGCCCACGGAGTTACGTTAACGATTGCTCACTATTGTGGGCAAGGGACGTCTGAGGAGCAGCGATTCGTATGACGAACGACGTTGTCGAGCTCACCCAACAGCTCATCCGCAACCGTTGCGTCAACGACGGAACGGTGGAGTCCGGCGAGGAGGCGCGCAACGCCGAAGATCTCCATCGCTTCCTGGAAGGCGCCGGCCTCGAGGTCGAGCGATACGAGTCCGCGCCCGGTCGCGCGAACCTCGTCGTACGTATCGAAGGCACCGACCCGAATGCCCCGTCGTTGTGCCTGCTCGGCCACACCGATGTCGTCCCCGTCAACGAGGACGGGTGGACACGCGACCCGTTCGGTGGCGAGATCGTCGACGGGTATCTGTGGGGCCGTGGCGCCATCGACATGCTCAACATGACGGCGTCGATGGCGGTTGCGGTCAAGAACCTCGCCCAGTCCGGCTTCCGGCCGAAGGGCACCCTGATCTATGCGGCGGTCGCTGATGAAGAAGCCCGCGGCACATACGGTGCGGAAGATCTGTTGAACAACCACCGCGATGCGGTCGCGTGTGACTACCTCATCACCGAGGCCGGCGGGTTTCCCATGCCCGGGGCCGACGGTGTGCGACTGCCGATCCTCGCCGAGGAGAAAGGCCCGTTGTGGGCCACGATGCGTGTCGCGGGAACGCCCGGTCATGGGTCGATGTCGTTCCGCACCGACAACGCGCTCATCAAGGCCGCGGAGATCGTGCGGCGCCTCGCCGAGTTCCGTCCGCCGACGCGCATCGACGCGACCTGGCGCAACTTCATCGGATCGCTCGGCATGCCGGCGGAGGTGACGGCCGCGCTGCTGGACGAGGCATCGTTCGTGCCGATGATCGAACAACTGCCGATCGGGATGTCGCGCATGGCCTACTCCTGCACGCACACGACGATCACGCCGACGGTGGTCACGGCCGGGACAAAGGCCAACATGATCCCCGACGCGGCGACGATCACGCTCGACATCCGCGCGCTTCCCGGCGACGGTGCGGATGAGGTGCGGGCGATGGTCGACAAGGCGCTCGGCGACATGGCGAGTGAGGTCACGCTCGAGTTCACCGACCCGAACGACATCGCCACGTCCTCGCCCCTCGACACCCCTTTGTATGACGCGCTGACGCGGGTGTCGCACGCGTTCTATCCGGAGGCAGCGCTGCTGCCGATGCGGATGGTCGGCACCACCGACGCTCGACACTTCCGGCGCGCGCTCGGTACGACGTCATACGGCTTTGGAATGTTCAGCGAGAAGTTGTCACTGGACGACATCGCACGGATGGGACACGGCGACGACGAGAAGATCGACCTCGACTCGCTGCAGATGAGCACCCAACTGTGGGAGCTGCTGGCCCGCGACTTCCTCGGCTAGTGCTCGTCGTCGATGCCGCAAACGTCGTCGGTTCACGTCCGAACGGCTGGTGGCGTGACCGCGGGAAGGCAGCGGCGAATCTCTGCGCTGATCTGACCAATGCTCTCAACGCCGGACGGCTCGAAGCTCCAGTCGTTGTGGTTCTGGAAGGCGCCGCACGGGCCGGGGTCGATGAGCAGGACGGTGACAGCTTCCGCGTGGTCCATGCCCGGGGACACGGTGACGACACGATCGCCGACGTGGTGGCCCACGCGGTCGCGGATGGCGCCACCGTCACGCTCGTGACCGCTGACCGCGAGCTTCGGGAGCGCGCCCAGCAGGCCGGCGCCGAGGTGGTCGGGCCACGCTGGCTGCTCGACCAGATCTAGCAACGGGGAACCGAACGCCCCGCTGACGGGTCTCACCTCGGGGAGGTGGGCGAAATGGCATTGTTGCCGCTAGGCCGTCTCGTGGTCGTCGGAGCGCTGCTGGCCACGGCATGCGGAGCAAGGAGCCATCCAGTGACGCCACCGGGTTCGCCGCAGCCGTCGGTCGCCACCCTGCACGCCGACTTGACCAGGTCCAGCGCCAATGCGCCGACCTCGTCGCTCGTCGACGGGATGTATGCGTTCGGCCAGGACCTGATCGGCCACACGTCCGCGTCGTCGCAGAACACCGTGGTGTCGCCGCTGTCGATCGCACTCGCGTTCTCGATGGCGCGCGCCGGCGCACACGGGGCGACGGCAGCTGAGCTCGATCGGATCTTCCACTTCCCGGCGGGGATGCGCGATGAGGCGTTCAACACGCTCACCCGCGGACTGATCACGACCGACGGCACACCGCCGCGAACAACGGCGACCCCAAGCCCGGGGACGCCACCGCCGCCCCCGATCGTCGCAATCGCGAACTCGCTCTGGCTCGACCAGGGCTTCCACGTCAGGCAGCCCTTCCTCAACACGTTGGCCGAGCAGTACGGCGCCGGCGTCCGGTCCGTCGACTTCAGCAGCCCGAGTGCGCTCGTAGCGATCAACGAGTGGGTGCAAGAGCAAACCGCTGACCGGATCAAGAAGCTGTTCGATCAGCTTGACCCGGCGACGAAGCTCGTGCTCGCAAACGCGATCTATCTCAAGGCCAGCTGGATCTTCCAGTTCGATCCCAAACTCACTCGCGACGCTGCGTTCACGCGACGCGACGGCAGCGTCATACATGTGTCGACGATGCACGAGGACGAGGTCCTGTCGTATGCCGAGGGCCCCGGCTGGCAAGCCGTCGAACTGCCTTATGCGAGCAGCCATCTCGCCATGTGGGTGCTCGTCCCGACCGGCCACACTGACCCCGCCGCGTTGCTCGATCCCGCGACGCTGCAAGCAGCGGTCGCCCAGCATCACGCCGAAGATGTCGAGCTCGCACTGCCGAAGTGGGACTTCTCCACCACACTCGATCTGGGCGAAGTCCTCGCGCAGATGGGCGTGCACGAGGCCTTCTCGCCAGCCGCCGACTTCTCCGGCATCTCGCCCGATCTCTACATCAGTCAGGCCGTGCACCGCGCGAACATCACCGTGGACGAGAACGGCACAGAAGCTGCCGCGGTAACCGGTCTCGCGATGGCGCTGGGCGCGATGCGGACGACACGAACCGTGCACGTCCACGCGGACCATCCATTCGCCTTCGCGATCGTCGACTCCCGCAGCCGAGCGCCGCTTTTCCTTGGCACCGTGACCGATCCCAAGGCGGAAGGATCGTAGGAACATAGGCATCGTGCGTGACGCCGACGACCGTCGCCGCAGGAGGACATGCGCAGGTGTCCGGCACCGCGTGGGCGACCGACTGCAACGACGTTGGCGTCGTCATCAACGGCACGCCGTCGCCCTCGGTGCCGGCCGCTCCGGACCAGGTTCAGGCCAGTTGGCTGCGCCGGCCGTTCGGAACCGGGGCAATAGCGGTTACTGACTCCTTTGGGCCAAGTGTCGTGATCTACGGGACATGTGGCTTCGCAGGTGTGATGGTGACCGCATACATCGCGTGCGTCGGTAGGCACAGGCTGGTTGACCCAATGCATCTTCGATCGTCGCTGGCTCTCATGGCAGCAGCGACCAGCCTGCCGGTCATTCCTGGAACGCCAATCCTTCGGAATCTGCGCTCACCAGATATGACCGTCGCAGGCCGAGGGGGCGCGCATGTTCCGCAAGGCCCTCTCGCATCGCTGCATCAATGCTCTCGACCGACCACTCGGCGTCGTCGAGGACGGGCGCCAAGATTCCCGGAGCATGCATGAAACTCAGGCCGCCCCCGCGTATCGCCATGATCTGACCGTGCAATCCGTGCGCGGCTGGGGACATCAGGTAGATCGCTAGCGGCGCGTTGTGCTCCGGGAGTAAACGTTCAAGGTTCAGGCGGTTGTCGATGTCCGGAATCAGGCGAGGGTCCCAGACCCTTGTCGTGGCCATCGGCGCAATGGCGTTCACGCGGATCCCCGCGCCCTGAAGGTCGATAGCCCACGAGATGGTCAGTGACAGCACCGCTGCCTTACTCGCGCCATAGGTGGCCAATCGCGATGCGCCGGCGGCGGCGCCGGTCGTGTCGTTAAGGACGACGCCGTGGCCTTGAGCACGCATTCGCCGGATGGCTGCGGCACCGCAGGCAATCGTGCCCTGAACGTTGGTCAACAGGGTCTGCCGGACTGCTTCCGGCTCATCGTCACCTGAGTCGCCGGGAAACATGACTCCTGCGTTATTGATCAAGCCGTGAATCGCACCGAACTCCGTCACGCAGGCATCGACAATTCGATCCGCGGCGTCCCAATCCGCGACGTCTGCAGCGTGCGCGACGGCAACACCTCCCGCTCCGGCAATAGCCGAAGCGACGGCGTTCGCTGCCTCAGCGTCGATGTCGTTCACAACTACAGAAGCTCCGTGCGCGGCGGCAAGTTCAGCGTAGGCAGCGCCAAGCCCACGGCCCGCCCCGGTGATGACGATGGCTTGACCATCGAGCACGCGCTGGATCACGAAGCCCCGTCCGGAATTTGAAAGGCGCGAAGCAAGTGCTCTCGAACCAACTCGGGCAGCACCCCGGCACTGGCGTCTGCGGTGGGGTAGGACTGCACGACCTGGAGGTGACCCGCCGCGAGGCGATGCGCAGCCGCAGGCTCGCCTTGTTCGATCGCCTCAAGGATCCGTTCGTGTGCGCGTAACGCCTCGTAACGATCGTCGAGCTGCACGAGCCTCGCCGGGCTGGTCCGGCTCCACGTTCGCTCATGAGTCGACCAGATCGCCTCAAGGGCACCGACAACAACTTTCAGCGCGCCATTGCCGCAGTGATCCACCATGGCTTCGTGGAAGCTTCGGGACAACGCGACAACAGCAGCAACGTCATCGATTTGACGCATGCCGCTCTCGTGCAGTGCTCTCAGTTGAGGAACGACGGTTTCCGCACGATCCGCGCGCCGGGCACACAGTGCGGCGCAGACCGGTTCCGTCTCCTGTAGCGCGGTGGCTACGTGCTCGATCTTTACGTCACCTGCACGGAGCACTAAGGCAAGCGCATAGGCGACGTTCGCAGCTGTCGGACGGCGGATGAGTGAGCCGCCCTGGTTACCGCGACGAACAGTGATAAGACCCTCGGCCTCGAGGATCCGTAAAGCTTCTCTGATGGACGCCTTGCTGACGGGGTAGATGTGCCGGAGGTCGTCCTCTTTGGGCAGCAGCTCTTCATTGGCGAGGTCGCCGGTCAGAATTCTGTCTCTCAAATCGGTAGCGACAACCGCACCCAGGCGCTGCCAACGCACGGATGACGTCGGTCGCGCTTGGCTTGAGTCACCGTTCGATTCCGACGTCACCGGGAAGTCGCATTCCGATCAGATAGGCCACTGCAATCGAATAACCCTAATTCGTCAAATGCTTGATCCCCAACCACCGAACGGCGTTAAGCCCCGAACATGAGGCGCCACCTGTTCCGAGAGTCTGGCAGTTTGCTCCAAAAGCTCGGTAACCGTGCCACTACGGCAATCGAGGTGCACGACGAGGTGGGAAAATCCTTGCTTTCCGAGGGCTGCCATGTCCTCGATCACCTCCTCAGCCGTCCCCTTGCAGAAGGCCCGGTCGTCGGCGGTTCTGTTCGCGTCGAGCACCCGCGCGCTGACGACCGCGAGCAATGTCATGTCAGCCGTGCTCCGGCCGACTCGATCGAGCTCCTTCTCCAGCTCGATTAGAACGCTGTCGTACCTCTTGGGTTCCGCCTTCGTATCAACGAACGTCGGATAGAAGCCGTCGCAGTGCCGGGCGGCAATCCGCGCAGCAAGGTTGGTGACGCCACCGAACACGATCGGCGGTTGCGTCGCGGGTTTCGGATCCATCGAGACATCGCTGAACGAGAAGTGCTCCCCCTGGAACGAAACGACTCTGTCTCGCCAGCAACGCTTGTAGACCTCGATGCACTCGGCCGTAACAGCTACCCGATGGTCGTAGTCGACGCCAAGGGCTTCGAATTCCTCCCGCAACCAGCCGGCGCCGATGCCCGCGATGAGCCGACCAGGTGCCAGGGCCTCGATCGTTGAGAGCCGGCGCGCATCGCTCAGCGGATGCCGGTACGGCGCAATGAGCACTGAGGTACCGAGCTGTACTCGCTCAGTCACGGCTGCAACCGCACCCATTGTCACGCAACAGTCGAGCAAGTCCGGGCTGGGCGCGTAGGCCCGCTGCCCCGTCTCCAGATCGGCTGAGTTATGCAGGCTCGCGGAGTCGATCGTCACGAGAACGTGGTCCGAGAACCACAACGAGTCGAGTCCCCCAGCCTCGGCTTGGCGGGCGAGTGTCAGCGGCGCCATGTCCTCCGCCGGGACCGGCTGCAAGGTCCATTGCTCGTCAACGGTCGCACCGATGCCGTGCGTGTTCATGAAGAGACCGAGTTTCACGTCTGTCTCACCTGACCGTATCTGCAGAAGTCAGGGAACCAGGAATGGCTGCTTGACCCAGCCCTCCTCGTAGGGCGTCAAGAACGCCGTCTCGAGGTGCATCCGAGCAAAGAACCATTCGCCGTTCACCTTCCTGTACGTCTCCTCGTAGATCACGGCCGACCACATGGCAAGCTCGCCGATAGTCAGCGGTTCCCATAGGTAGGCGACACCCGTCGCGTCAGTTCCCGAGGGGCCGACGTCCACCGCATGGTTTGAAATGAAATGGATGGCGAACGGAATCCGCGCGCTGCTGCCGGCCCAATAGGTCCGGATGGCCTCGCGTCCGTTGAAGACACCGAGTTCACCGGCGTCCCAGACCGCATCTTCCGTGAAGAGAGCAGCCAGACCATCGGCGTTGTAGTGGTCATCGCACAAACGCGCGTATTTCAGCTTGAGCCGACGAATGCTCTCGATGTCCTCAAGCACTTGCATTCTCGACTCGAGCGAGCTCATGCGTTCGCCTCCATGGCATGCCGCTTGCGGATCTGCTCCCAAGTGGCAGCAGTCCGTATGAGCGTTGGTTCGTCAAAATGCCGACCCACGAACATCAGGCCAACCGGCATTCCCTCTGCTTCGCCTGCTGGTACCGAGATAGCCGGATGCTCGGTCGCATTGAAAGGCGCTGTATTCAGGTGGTAGCCAAAAGCGGCGTCGAACACGTCGCGAATCCCCGGATTTGCCGGGAGCGGTTGCGCAACTGGGAAGGGCGCACACGTGGGCATCGCCAACACGTCGACGTCACGGAGCGCCGCCTCGTACGCAGCCCGCAGCATGAAGGTCTGGTTTTGCGCGCGTGCGTAGTAGCGGCCTTGATACACGGAGGCCATGTACTCGCCGAGCAACATGAAGAGCTTGCCCGTGTCGGAGAGCCGGTCCATCGACTGAGGCAGGACTCGTCCAACGAAGTCAAGAACGGAAACCGGGTAGTAGCCGCGAGTACCGAACCCGAGCCCGGACCCTAAGAAGAGTTGGGCCCGGACGCCTTCCGCATAAAGAGGTGTAGTCAGATGACCAGCTTCTGTGTGGATGGGAACTGACACATCGGTGACCACCGCGCCCTGATCCCCCAAGGCCTGCAACGCGTTCCGGACGAGCGCCTCGGCGCTGGAGGCCGCGGGTCCGTCAAGCGCGAATCCCTCGCGCAGCACCCCGATCCTGAGCCCGTGGACCCCACCGCTAGTGCAAGCCGCGTAGTCGGGCAAGTCCTCGGGAACTCCACGTTGACGTGCGTCGAAGGAGTCAGGACCGGCGATAGCCGCGAGCAGGTTCGCGACGCCAGCAACGTCTCTCGCCATCGGGCCTGCGTGGTCGAGTGTGGGTTCGATGGACAGAATGCCCGTGTAAGGCACGAGCCCGAACGTTGGCTTCAGCCCGACGACGCCGCACAACGAAGCGGGTATGCGAATCGAGCCGCCCTGGTCAGTCCCGATGGCCAGGTCGCATGCGCCCGACGCAACAAGTGAGGCGCATCCGCTCGACGACCCTCCGGCCGAGTATGCGGGATCCCTCGGGTTGAGGACCGCGCCCGTTGCTGCGGTGTTCGAACCGCTGGACAGACCAAACGCTTCCGCGACCGCCTTTCCGGCAAGCTCGCCGCCGGCCTTCAGCACGCGAGTGACGACCGTGGCGTCGATATCCGGCACGAACCCGTTGAGGATGGCGGAGCCGTTAGTCTGCGGCACCCCTGCGACGCACACGCTGTCCTTGACCGCCACTGTTTGACCTAGGAGCGGTCCGCTAGCTTCGCCCGAAATTGCGCAGCGCCAAAACCACGCCTTGTAAGGGTTCTCTTCTTCCGTCGGTTGCCAGCCGGGCGTGCGGGCGTAGGCGACTGGAGGCCGCGGTTCTGGTAACTCACCTCCACGCCGGTAGGACTCGATGGACGCCCGAACCTGGTCGAGAAAGATCGTCAGGTCATCAGGGTCGAGATGCAAGTGCAACCGTTGCGCGATCTCGCTCAACTGCTCTCGCGTCGGCGCGGCGATGTCGTAGCCAGCATCGAATTGTCCGGTCATTAGTTGCGCCTCACGACTCGAATTGGATTCCCGCTCATGAACGCTTCAAGATCCTCAACGACCTCCCCGTAGAACAACCGGTAGACCTCGGAGGTGACGTATCCGATGTGCGGAGTGGCCAGGACATTTGGCAGCGTTCTGAATGGATGCGATGGCGGCAGCGGCTCCTGATCAAAGACGTCGAGCGCGGCGCCAGCGATGCCTCCGTCGCGAAGGACCGTGACAAGCGCCTGTTCGTCGAGGATGGGACCCCGTGACGTGTTGACGATGACCGCCGATGACTTCATGAGCTTGAGGTCATCGCGTCCGACAGTGCCCACGGTTGCGGGACTCTGCACCAGGTGGATAGACACCACATCGGATTGTTCGAAGAGCTCGCGCTTAGTCACAAGCCTGGCGCCCTCTGCCTCCGCGCGGGCAGCGGTCAGATGCTCGCTCCACGCGATGACATCCATGCCGAAAGCAAGGCCGACGCGCCCTACGCGCGACCCGATTCGCCCGAGCCCAACGAGGCCGAGCGACTTTCCGTGCAAGTCAGTGCCGACTGTGTGCTGCCAGCTTCCTCGGCGGACGGCCTCGACTTCGTCGGGGATCCGTCGCACGAGGGCAAGAACGAGCGCCCAGGTCAACTCCACCGTTGGCTCGATGTAGCCGCCGGTTCCGCAGACGGTCACACTCGCATCCTCGGTAGCTTGCATATCGATTGCAGCGTTCGATGGACCAGTTGTGACAATGAGCGTGAGATCCGGCAGGCGCTTCAGCAGCGACTTTGTGATTCGCGTCCGCTCGCGCATGACGACCAGGGCAGTAACGCCGTGTAGCTGTTCCGCCAGAGCCGCTTCGTCGTCGATGTGTTCGGTCAACGACATGATCTGTGCGTCCTTGGCGACGCGGCTCCAATCCGCCGACTTCAGGGCCACCGACTGATAGTCATCCAAGATCGCGACTCTCATGCCTGTTGGTTCCCGCCGATCATCGCCATCAGGACGCTGACCTCGTCGATCGCGGAATCTCGCAGTTCGTCGACGATCGAACCCTCGCTCAGAACGATGACACGGGTGCATACGGCGAGAAGATCGTCGATGTCGGATGAGCACACGATGACTGCCATGCCTCGCGCTGCCTGGTTACGGACGAGGTCATAGATGACCGACCGCGCACCAACGTCCACACCACTAGTCGGATCGTCCAGGATCAGCACTCTCGGTGACAGGTTCAACCACTTGCCGAACACGACCTTCTGCTGGTTGCCACCGCTGAGAAGCGCGAAGGCACGCTCCGGTTCACGAGGCCGGATGTCGAGCGCGTCGATCCACGAGACCGTGTCACGCAGCTCCTTGGCTTTTCTGATGAGTCCCTTGTTCGTGTACTGACGCATATGTGGCAGCGTCAAGTTTTCGCGCACCGTCATCTCGGCGGCAGCGGCGCCCTGCGACCGGTTCGGCAGCACGAGGACCACACCCATGTCCTTGGCCATCCGCGGGGTGGGATCGCGCGCCAGGCGCCCCTCGGCGTCTTCGAGGACTGCGCCACCTGGTCGCTGCCCGACCAGACAGCCTGCGAACTCCTCACGTCCGGAGCCCGTGAGGCCGGCAATGCCGAGGATCTCACCTTTCGCCACGGAGAACTCGACCCCCGCCAGGACCTTGCCGACGAGGCCCGTGACCTTCAGGGCGACGTCATCATCGGATGACGCTTGGGCCCGGGTATCAATAGTGGACGCGGCGTCCGCGTGACCCTCGCCGACGATCATTCGAACGAGCGACTGCCGATCGATGTCCTCGATCGGCACCGTGCCCTGAACGAAACCGTCGCGGAGCACGGTTGTGCGGTCGGCCAAGGCGAAGATCTCGTCCAGTCGATGAGAAACGTAGATGACGCTCGTGCCACCTTCCCGTGCCCGACGTACAAGGGAAAACAGGGCATCGACTTCAGCGGGCGGCAAGGCCGCCGTCGGCTCGTCAAGTACGAGCACGCGACTAGGGAACCCATCTTCATCGAGAGCGCGTGCCATGGCGATCGCAGTGCGGTCGACCGCTCGAAGCTCCGAAACGGGACAGTCGATGTCGAAGTCCAAGGAGAGCTGGGCCAGCAATTCACGAGTCTTTACTCGTTGCGACCTCCAGTCGATGAGACGCACGCGCCGGTGTCGATAACCGAACCCCAGGGCAATGTTCTCGACGGCGGTGAGCTCCTCGATGATGCCGAGTGCCTGGTGGACAAATCGCAGCCCGAGGCGGTGAGAGTCACGGGGCGAACCGAGAGGCAGCACCTCACCGCAGATTGAAATGCTGCAGCCAGGGTCAGGCGAGTAGAGCCCGGCGAGGATCTTGATCAGCGTTGACTTTCCGGATCCGTTCTGCCCGAGCAGGGCGTGGATTTCTCCGCGACGTACGTCGAGACTGACGTCGTTCAGGGCGCGCTGACCCGGGAATGTCTTCGACAACCCGTCAACCTCTACCGCCAGCTCGACGGGCGTGTCCATGACCCCCGTTACCGTCATGCGGCCGCCGCGCGCGACGTCCGACGGCCACTGCGAACCTGTCGGCGCGTCGCGTTGCCGGGCCCACCGAGGTGAGTCAGGCCGATGGCGGCGATGAGCGCCACTCCCTGGAAGATGTTCGGAGACCATTGAGGAGCACCGACCAATAGCAAGCCGTACTGCCCGGTGCCCAGCATGAACACCGCAATCAACGTCCCGACCGCGTTGAAGCGCTTGGCACGAAATTGCGTTGCCCCAAGGAATACCGCGGCGAAAGCAGGCAACAGATAGGCGTCGCCGCCGTTCGGCGATGCGGAGGCGACATGCGCGGCAAGCACCATGCCGGCGAAGGCAGCGATCGCGCCCGATGACACCAGCGCAGCTGTGCGGATGGCATTGACGCGGATGCCGGCGAGGCGCGACACCTGGGGTTCAAAACCAACTGCGTACATGTATCGCCCACTCGAAGTCTGACTCAATATCACTCCGAGAATCGCTGTCACGACGAGCACGAAGAGGACTGGAATCGTGAAGCCATCCCAGTTGATCTGCGCAAAACGACGGCTAAACGGTCCCGCGAGCGCCGGCGAGCTCAGCGTCTGATTGCCGGAGACAGCGATGCTCAGCGCGTCAGCGATGCCGCCTATAGCAAGGGTGCCGATCAACGACGGAATTCGAAGGGTGACGACCACCAGGCTGTTAACGAGACCAATGACCACGCCTACCGCTACGGTGAGTAACGCGACGAGTTCGATGGACAGATGCGTGTGTACGAGAAGCCATGCGCTGGTAACACCGGCGAGACTCATATTGCCGCCGATAGACACGTCGAAAGTGCCCGACGCCATCGGGAGCAGGATTGCAAGAGCCGCCAGCCCTGAGATGGAGTAATCGTTGGCGATCGCTCGCACAGTCGCCATCTTTGGAAAGAGGTCAGGCGACCAGAATGAGAAGAGCACAATGATCAGCAGCCACACGTAGACCGCACCGATTCGGCGGAACGAAAGGGCGGCGAGTGCGGCGCGACGATCGGACAGTGCGGATGATGTGGGCTGGACTTCGAGCGAGCTGACCGCAACATCAGTGTTCGACATTGCCATCCACTCCTGTCCGTCGACTCTTCGAGGCTGTTTCAGAATGTGGAGGCATGGAGGTCGCGGTGGCTTTCACCGCGACCATCCGCGCATCCACTATCGGTTGGAACGCAATCCTCAGCTCACGCCCCACAGTTGCTTGTACTTCGCCGGATAGTCCGGGATGAGAGAGTACGGCGGCGAGATCTGCGAGACCGTCTCTGGAGTCACGAACCAAAGAGGACTAGGCGCTTCTGCTGGTTTGGTCGACATACCTGCGTAGTACCGGGCCGCAGCGTCTGTCATCTGCCACATCGCGTCGATCTCCTGCGGCATGATGATCCCCGCCAAAACCGAGCCGTCTTTCAGATATTGCGCAGTCGTCTGGTTCGGGTACTGCGTGATCATCTGGATGTTCATGCCGGCCGTTTTGATGGCTTGCGGAATGCCTTGCGACATCGCACCTTCGTCTGCGGCGATGTAGTTGACGTCCGGGTGACTGCGAAGGTAAGTCACGACGTTGCCAGGCAGTGTGGTGCCGAAGGTCGTCGCAGGAGCATCAAGGGTGTCCACCTTGCACGACGGGCAGAGGGTGTTGTATTCGTGCTTGAACCCATTGACCGTAATCGGCAGATTCGCAAACGTCGACGACGTCACGAGAAGTGTGTTGGCGCTCTTGCCCTTCTTGGCCAACACCCAGTCGGCCAGGCCCACACCAATGGCGTAGCTGGTGTTGTCTCCCTGGATGACGGCCGTAATCCCGTTGCCGGACTTATCGTGCACGGCGAAATCGATGACCGGGATGTTCATCGCCTTCAATTGCGCCAGTTCCGACTTGAAGATGCTGGCAGGGAACCCTGAGGCGAAGACGGCGTCCGGATGATCGCGGACGGCAAGGTCCCAGGCGTTTTTGACAGATTCCGGCGTGAGGCCCGCGTCAACGACCTTGACGTTCCAGCCGAGCGATGCAGCGGCGGCCTTGAGAGGAGGCGTAAGGATCGCGCAGTCGGAGATGCCGCACTGCAGCCAGTCGATCGTCTTTCCCTTTGGAATCGGCTTGGAGATAGGCACCGTCGACGGCAACGTTTCGGGGCGCTGCAACAACTTGTTCAGTGCGTCAACGGCCGCCGGGATCGTGTCTGAACTACTGCTACTGCTAGCCGACGGTGAACCATTGCCACCGCCGGACGAGGAGTTCGAGCAGGCTGTCGCGACCAAACACAAGCAGCCGATCACACCGAGCATCGCTCGGCTCCGAGCCATCGTCATGTACCCTCCCGTTGAAGTGAGGCGCCTCGATTTGCATGCCACCTAGTGCCCGGAACCTGGGATTCGGCTTCGGGGTCGTATGGGTTCTTGTAGAGGAGAATCCGACAAGCGTCTGCGTTGAGGCCCTCGGGGCAGAGGTTTACGGGCCAGGGAGCGCCGATGCGTTCTTTCGCCATTGCTACGTGCCAAATCGGAATGTGAGTGCGATAGATCGTCGTGTCGCCTCGGCCCCACGTAACAGCGTGTGGCTCGGTTACGAGTGCGAGATTAAGTGGCGGTCCCAGCCGACCGTCGATGATTTGCCGTGAGCAGGTCCCACAAAGATTCTGAGTAATGACGAACTTGCGCGCGTCCTCGGCGACAGTGAGTTCGGCAAAGTGACCGTGAAGCAGGTTGACCAGACTGACCAGCCGCTCTTCCGGACTGTTTTGGATATGTTGCTCGATCCCGCCGATCAGACCCGTCGCACCGCAGTAGCGCAACGCGGTCTCGAGGCAGTCCGGTCCGTGATCGCGGTACACCGCGCTCAGGAGCGCCGATATCCAGTCGCGGTGCAGGTCGATCGAGTGCCGCCAACTTGCCACTGTCCCGTTGAAGTGCGCAATCGCAACGTCAGTGTCCTTGTGTCGCGCAGCCGCGAATATCGCTTCGCCTATCGGTGCTGGATCTTTCTCGTCGACGAAGGCGACGTCCGGAGAGTTGGCGAAGAAGGCGCGGGTGATTCGTACGGCGTCCGTAGCGCCGGAACGGCCCCACTGATCGCCGTAGAATTCATACAGACTCGCCAACCACCCGCTGTATCGCTCGATCTGCGAACGGCATCCCTCCTCAAGGCGCAACGCACTCTCTGTGGCCTCGTCGAGCCGGCCAGCTTCCAACGCCTCCGGCACAACCACCCACGGCGATCGGCTGAGCGCAGCCAGCGCAGCCTGAGTGAACAGCAAGTCCGTCATCTAAGGCAATCAGAACGCGTCTGGCGAGTTCTGGATCGATTCAGGCACCGGGTGCCGATACAGAAGCGACGCGTTCTCCCATGTGAGCTTCTTGATGTCGTCGGCAGGCAGCCCACCGATTTCTTCGTCGATGACGCGCTGCGTATTGGGCCAGGTCGAGTCACAGTGCGGATAGTCGGACTCAAGCAGGATGTGGTCGACTCCGATGCGTTCACGCAGAGCAAAGGTCGACTGATCTTCGACGGCGCAGAACCAGAAGTTTCGCCGGAGGACGTCAGACGGTGTGAGGTCCGACTGCCAGGTGCCGTACATCTGGCTGTAGGAGTCCATGTGGTCAAGCCGGTCCAGCAACGCCGGCACCCAGCCGATGCCGCCTTCAGACAAGCAGATCTTGAGGTTCGGGAACCTGACCGGCGCGAGTGAGAACAACCAGTCGACGGCAGCAAAGATGGCGTAGGCGAAGAACAGAACCCCGGCGACGTCCGGCGGTGCGTCTGGTGTGGTGGCGGGCGACGCACCGGATGAACCGATGTGGAGATTGATGACCGTGCCGGTCTCCTCGCACGCACGGAAGAACGGATCCCAGTAGCCCGAATGGATCGTGGGGAATCCAAGACCACTCGGCTCTTCGCTGAAGGTGACTGCCTTGAATCCGCGGTCGGCGTTCTCGCGAATCATGTCTGCGGCCACATCCGCGTCCAGGAGCCACGGAATCTGGCAGGGAATGATCCGGTCCGGATAGGCGCCAGCCCAGTCCTCGAGGTGCCAGTCATTCCAGGCCCGCACCGCCGCCATGGCAAGCTCTTGGTCCTTCGTCACCTTCTGGAGCCGCTGACCAGCGAAACCGGGCAGGAAGGAGGGGAAGCACAGCGACGCGTAGACACCGTTGAGGTCCATGTCCGCGATCCGCTGGTGGATGTCCCATGCCCCCCTGCGCATCTCGTCGAAGCGGGTGGGCTCCATCTGCCACTCATCGACCGGACGTCCGACGACTGCGTTGAAGCCAACGTTCGGCAATTCGACACCGTCGTAGACCCACGTTTCGGTGCCGTCTTCTTTCTCGATGACGCGAGGTGCGCGATCCGCGAACTTGTCTGGCAGACGGCCTTCGAACATGTGAGGTGGCTCGACGATGTGATCGTCGGCCGAGATCACCGTGTATTTGCGCTCCGCTCGCGGCGGATCCGGAAGGAAAGTGACTGACCTTTCCCCGTCCTTACCTGCCTTGGTCCACTCCTTGTTCGCCAACAGGTCATCAATGGACAACATCTTGGGCTCCGATCAACAGCTCGCGGAACAAGGAACAGCGGTCATTGCAGAACGTCGGGTTCCTCACGGATCAACCACCGGGCTGCGCCGGCGAAGAAAACGTCCGAACCACGCTCGAGGATCGACGCCTTGATTCCCTTCGCTGCCCCAACGGGGATTTTCAGCGGCTCCTGGTTCATCAAGAGGACGTCGTAAGCCATCCGGCAAGCGCGATCAATCGTGGCTGCACGGAACGTTGCCTCTTCGATAGTCGGACCCGTGATAATGACGCCGTGGTTAGCCAGAATGGCCACGCTCGCGTCGCCGATCATCTCCGCCAATTCCGCGCCGAGCCTGGGTGAGTCGATCTCGCCCGAATATTCGCTGACGAGTGCCATGTCATCGAGATAGACGGTGCCGCTCTGATGCACGATCTCCGGCAGTCGCCCGACCGCTGCGAGCACGCACACGTAGTACGGGTGGTTGTGAATGACCACGCGTGCCTCGGCGTGACGCCGGTGTAGTTCGGTGTGGATGTGTACCGCGGGCGTTACGTCCCACTTGCCTGCCACAACGTTCGCGTCCATGTCGACGGCGCAGATGTCGGATGCAGCGACCTCACGCCACCACAGACCCCAGGGGTTGATGAGGAGCTCGTCAGAGCCTGGGCGTTGCCACGTGATGTGTCCGGAAATGTTCTCGGCGAAGCCATCGCGAGCGAGGATCCGGAAGGCGCAGGCCAGCTTTTGCTCGTCGGTGAGGTCTACCCCGATCGGTGGGGTGATCGACGGAGACCACACCGACAAGCCACCTTTTCGGAGACCAGAAGCACGTCCCTGGGGTTCGCCCGGCTCCATCTTCGTATTTTGCGAAGATAGCTTGCCGCGTGTCAATAGGAATCTGTCGATGCCCGGAGATGTGGCTTTTATGCCAGCCCGGCTCGACGCCGGGCGTCCTCGGCCAACGCCCCCTTCGCCACCTTGCCGCCCGACGACCGAGGCAGTTGATCCAGCACCACCAGATATTCGGGCAGGTTCTCGCTGGACGTCTCGTCGCGTCTCAGAAAATCGACCAGTTCATCGAGCGTCAGCGTGTTTTGCGGACGCAATTCGACATAGACGCACACCTTCTCTCCAAAAAGCTCATCCGGGTACGGCACTGCGGCGGCGAGGGCGACCGCCGGGTGTGCGCTCACCGCGTCCTCCACAACGGCAGCGCTGATGTTCTTGCCGCCGCGGATGATGAGCTCGGACTTACGGCCAACGACCGTCAAATATCCGTTCTCGTCGAGGGTGACGATGTCCGCGTGCAGGACAAAGCCGTCCGGGGTGAACAGTTGTGTGTTCGCCTCGGGGTCGTCGTAGTAGCCGAGGCAGTTCGCCGGGCCTCGACTGCCTGGTTGGCCTCGTCCGGAGCCAGTCACGTCGACACCGTCGTCGAAGAGTCTGACCTCGGTTCCCCGGAGCTTTCCACCGCCGGTTCTCAACCGGATTTGGGGAGGATCGGACACACGCGTACCCGTCGCCAGGCCACTTTCGTTCGAGCCATAAAAGTTCAAAACAGCGCACCCGGTGATCTCCTCGAATGCGCGAGCTGCCTCGTAAGGAATCATCTCTCCACCGGTGAACATCACCTTGAGAGACGACAGGTCCCGACTGGCAAAGTCGGGTTCGTTCAACATCATCTTGAATTGTGTGCTGACGCAGACCAATACCGTGCCCCGCTCACGCTCAACGAGATCTATGGCGGTCGCGGCACGGAACCGGTCGGTGATGACAGCAGGCGCGCCCAGAACAGCGGGCAAGAAATGCGTGGAGAACAACCCGAAACCAAACGGGATCGGAGCCATTCCGACGACGACTTCGCCGACGCCAAGTTCGGCCACCTCGCACGCCTGATGCGCCATATACAGCTTGGAGTTCTGGGTGTGCATGACGCACTTGGGGAGGCCGGTGGTCCCTGAGGTCGAGTTGATCATGAACAAGTCGTCCGGGCCGAGTCGCCGCGAGTCGAGACTGGCAGAGGCATCTTGAATCGAGCGGGGCGATGCCTCACCGTTCACGCGAATGTCCACGTCCTCGTGCGCTTCGAACACGGGAAGAACCACATGAGTACGCAGCGGCAGGCCCTCAGCGCGCAACTCGGCGAACAAGTCGGCGCTCTTGAGACCCCGATGTTCCGCATGGGTGACCAATGCCACCGCGCCCGTCCTAGCGATCAGGTGCCGGACCTCGTGGCGGCCGGCTCGAGCGCCGATCCCGACGGTCACCAAGCCGGCCTTTTCGTTACCGAGAAAGGCCACGTGCGCAGACGCGCCGTCGCGCAGAAAGACGGCGACTTTCTCGCCGGGCTTGAGTCCTGCCTCGATCAGCGCAAGCGCCACATCATCGGAAAAGGTGTCGTATTCGCGCCAACAGAGCCGTTCGTTGACACTAATGAATGCTGGATCTTCGGGCCGTTCCTCGGCGCGCTGTCGAACGATGTCCGCGAGGGCCAGGTCACCCCACCAGCCCGCGGCGCGATAACGCGCAGCGGCGTCGGGTGCAGCCACGTTTCGGAAAGATTGCTCGTCGGGTACCACGTTCCGCTCTCTCCCCGCACCGATCAGCGCGGCGTCACGTAACTCTCGTCGACCCGCCTCGCCCATGGGGGTGCGATGCCTGGCCCGGCCATCGGCCTGTACTCGATCCAGTCAACGATCAGGCTCCGGTCCTCGAAGAACCATCGGCCGTCGCGTCGACAGTAAGTCTCGCCGATCGCACGATCCACCTCGATCGTTGTCGACTGCCCCAAGAAGTGCGTCGTTGCGTCGTAGCGAGCCAGACCGGCCAACATTGGCCGCAGCGCCTCGTGCCCGATGCCTTCTCGTGTTAGTACGCCATCGTGGCGGTATGGCTAGTCGGCCGGCTTCGGTAAAAAGTCCAACGACAGCTTCAAAATCGCGCCGATCGCAGCCAGAGGCATACGCCTCCACCAGCTGCCGGAGTTCCAGCCTGTGGTTGGCGTCGCGCGACATCGTGCCCATTGCACCTGCTTCTTGACCGTGTTCAAGGCGCATGCGAAGTTAAGCAAATTCCATCGCTTGCAGTGAACCTACCGAGTTATGCCGCCTCCGATCCGGGTGGTTGGCAACATTTGCTTGACGTGGCTCGCGCCGCTGATATCGCCGGCGTTGACCGCGTGCTGGCGTCGGACCATGTCGTGTTCGGAGAACACCTCGACGCCTACGCAGACCCCAAGCTCGGTGGAACAGCCGGTGGTCGGCAACCCACTGGTCCCGATGGGCTATGGCTCGAACCCATGACCGTTCTCTCGGTCGTTTGCGGGCTCACGACCCGAGTCCGGCTCATGACGTGCATCTTGCAAGCTGCGCTTCGCCGACCCGTAGTCCTGGCCAAGACTGCAGCAACGTTGGATGTGCTGTCGCAAGGACGACTCGACCTGGGTGTCGGCGTCGGATGGCAGCGCGAAGAGTACGACGCCGCCGGACTGGACTTCGGACAACGCGGGCAAAGTCTGGACCATACCCTCACGGTTTGTCAGACCCTATGGCGCAACAGCCCAGCGACATTCGAGTCTGGTGGTGTCTCATTCGAGTCGATTCACTGCATGCCGCAACCCTTGCAAGACGGCGGCGTCCCGATTTGGGTCAGCGGCACGGTCAACACGCGTGTGCTGGATCGAATATCCCGCTTCGGTTCGGGTTGGATCCCCTGGGGTGAGCACGTCGCCAATCCGGTTGCAGGCATTGGCGAAATACGCGAGTCGATGGCGAACGCCGGCCGAGATCCGTCTGAGCTACGAGTGCTCGGCAGCCTTTCTGTACAGCGTCAGTCCAACGGAGAAGCCGACCTCACTCGAACGATGGACGTGGTCCCCCGTCTGCTCGAAGCGGGCGTAACAGACTTCAGAATCGCCGTTCCGCTCCCAACCGAGTTCGACGCGATCACTGACAACCTATTGGCACTCGTGTCCGCATTCACGGATGCGAGCGGGAGAGTTGACCAGTAATGGCTTCAGCCTGGCAAAGTCCGCTCGTCGAAGGTCGAGTCGCGCTCATCACCGGTGGCGGTGGGGCGATTGCTCGCAGCATCGCTCACGCATTGGCTGACCACGGCGCAGACGTCCTGGTGGCCGATGTCGACGAAGACCGCGCATTACAGGTCGCCGGCGAGGTACGGGAGCGGGGTCGTAGAGCGGAGGCTTTCGTAGCTGATCTCACCGGGAAAAGCTCCGTTGAGCGCGCGGTGGCCACTGCCGTGGAGACGCTCGGACGCGTTGATATCTTGGTCAACGCCCTGGGTGAGCACCTCGCACTCGCTGGACCTTTCGAGGCGTCGACCGAGGAGGGCTGGGACCGGCTCTACCAGCTGAACCTGTTGCACGTGATGCGAGCTTGCAAGGAAGTTCTTCCCGCGATGCGCGAACGGGGTTGGGGCCGCATCATCAACTTCTCCTCGGTGGAAGGCATCCGGGCGATGCCGAACGCGGGGCCTTACACCGCGTTCAAGGGCGCGATCGACTCACTGACGAAGAGCCTCGGCGTCGAGTTCGCCCGTTACGGAATTCGCATCAACGCGATTGCCGTGGACAAGACGCGCTCCCATCAAGTCGGCTTCTACGACTTGCCGAGCGAGTTCGATCGTCACGTTCCCGTTTGGATTCCGGCCGGTCGCTATGGCGAGGGCGATGACATAGCCTCCGTTGCGCTGTTCCTTGCGAGCGATCTCTGCTCTTGGGTTGTCGGTCAGACGATCGTCGCGGATGGGGGCACCTTGAGTGCCGGAGGCTGGTATCGCACCCCCGGCCGCTGGACCAACTCACCGCTGCTCGTCCAGTACATGGAGGATGATCCGTCGATCAATACAAAGCGGCCTCCGAGTCTGCGGTAGCTCGAGGCTGAGGTTCATAAGCGCCTCCCTGTGCTCGGCGACCACATCGTCGAGAGGAGAGCCGACACACCCCGAGCCGAGCCCCCCAGTCAGTCAGTCATTGATCCAGAGAAGCACCCAGCAGTCAGTCGGCCGTTGATCCAGCTCTACTTCCTGCAAGGCGGCGCCCGGACACCCGTCGGGACCATCACCGCAGGCGCCGACTACAGCTTCGCCACGACGGTCAGCATCCCGCAGTCCGCTCACGCCGGCCCCGCAACCCTCGAGGCAGTCGGCAAGCGGGCGGGGAGAGAGTCCGCGGCCGTGATCGTTGCCGCACACGGCGCGGCTGCACCGCGACAACTGCCGTTCACAGGCTCGCACGTGGCCCTCGAACTCCTGAGCGCAGGCGTCGCGCTCCTCCTCGGCGCCGCGCTGGTTAGGCGCGGGTCCAGAGGGAGTTAGAGGTGTAGCGGCGTATCCCGATGGAGAACGTGCCCACGGCTAACGCCACGAAGACGGCCGCCGCACCGATCAACGCCACCAGGTCGCCCACCGTGACGTGGTCGACCAAGCGCGCCGGTACCGCCGAGACAAACGCCGCAGGGATCGCCGTATAGAGCAAGGCCTTCGTCGCCCCCGAAAAGATGTCGACTGGGTATGACGCGAGCAGGATCACCGCCTGGAAGCCGAGGTCACCCGCTTCGCTGCGACCGGTGAAGAACGCCAGCGAGCCGACGAGCACCAGGAACCCGACCAGCACCAAGGCGCCCGCAGTAGCACCGAGGACATAGAGCGCGGCACGCTCCGGCGTCGGATGGCAAGCGACAAGGAAGAGGCCGATTCCGAAAGCGACATCGCCCAGGTTGACCGCATCGACGCGTCGTACCAGCAGATACGGCAGTGTCCGCACCGGCAGTGCGAGAGCGGCGTCGAGTCCGCCGTTCACGAGCAGCTGCCCGATCCGCCTGGCGTTGGAGAGCAAACCCAGTACGACGCCGGCGCCAGTGGTCACCATCGCCAACAGCAGCAGGACGCGGGTGCGGTCCCAGCCGGCAACGGTGCCGACCTTGCCGAAGAACAGCACCCAGAACAGGATCCAGACGATGTCGTTGAGCGCCATCGCGGCGAGCTGGGTCCAGAAGGCCGAGCGGTTGGCCCAGGCGTCCGTGACAGCCGCACGCATCGTTGCTCTGATCGCCTTCATCCGCCGACCACCTGAAGGCGGCGCTCCCCCGCGTCGAACACGGTGACCGCCGCGACCATGAGCACGGCCAACCAGCCCAGCTGCAGCAGCAACAACTGGGGCTCGACGTGACCGGCCGCGAGCCGGGCCGGCACGTACGCCATCGTGACGAATGGCAGCACCTCGGCGATGCGATGCAGCCACAACGGCAACGCCTCGATCGGGATCAGCATCGCGCCGAGCAGGAAGACGAGCTTCTGGTAGAGGAACCACGCCGAGCGGGCGTCGCGCACCCAGAACGCGGACCCGGCGACCGCATGTTGCGCCGCCAGGTTGCACAGGACGGCGAGCAGCAGCGCCGGCACCGCGAGCAGGAGAGCGACCGGCCGGGGCGGCGCCCCGCTGATCAGCCACGCCAACACCGAACCGATCACCGTGCAAACACCGAGCCGCGGCAAGCAGCGACCGAACTCGGTAGCGATACGCATGCCCACGACCGAAGCCGGACGAAGCATGTCGACGGCTACTGCGCCGCTCGCGATGTCGTCGCCCGTGATCTCGATCTGCCGCGGGTTGAGCGCCGTCACGGCTGCTTCAGCAAAGTAGAAGTACCACGTCAGCTGCACCGCTGTGTAACCCGCGATGACGCCACCGTGCGAGTGCGTCGCCGTACGCCACAGCGTCGAGAGAACACTCGCCACGATCGCGTAGAAGGCAGCAGAAACCGCGAGTCCACCCGGGTCGCGTGCGGCACGCCGAGCCGCCGAGCGCACCGCAACAGGCGCCCATGTCCGCGCCGTCGTCACGTCCGTGGCCTTTCGTAGATCTCGGCAATCACTTGCTCGAGCGGTGGGTCGGTGACGGTGATGTCGGTGACATCCGCCTTCCCGAGAAGAGCGTCGAGCACGTCACGCACCGGACGGCAAGCGGTGTCAACGACGAGCTGAAGCGCCGAGGACGTGGCCGCCGCGACAATGACGCCCTGCATCGGCGCAAGCGTCACCGGGGCGGACAGCGCGACCTCGACGACCTTCGTGGCGAGCAGCTCCCGGCGCATCGCCGCGACCCGGTCGTCATAGATGACCTGGCCGTGGTTGATGACGATCACCCGCTCGGCGACCTGCTCGATGTCGGACACGTCGTGGGACGTCAGGAAGATCGTGGTTGCACGCTCGCCGTTCAACCGGACGAGCAGCTCTCGAAAGCGTTGCTTCGCGAGCAGGTCGAGGCCGATCGTCGGCTCGTCGAGAAAGAGCACGGACGGCTCGTGCAGCAGACAGGCCGCCAGCTCGCACCGCATCCGCTGGCCGAGCGACAACGATCGCACCGGCTCGTCGAAGAGCTCGTCGGCGTCGAGCAGCGCGCCGAGCTCCCCCACGCGGGTGCGCAGGCGCGGCCCGTCGATGTCATAGATGGCCCCGAGCATCCGGAAGGTCTCGCGTGGCGTCAGCTCGAACCACAGCTGCGAGCGCTGGCCGAAAAGCGTGCCGATCTGCCGGGTCAGCGCCCGGCGTTCCCGCCAGGGCAACCGGCCCAGCACCGTTGCGCTGCCGGACGTCGGGTGCAAGATGCCGGTGAGCATCTTGATCGATGTCGACTTCCCTGCACCGTTGGGACCGATGTAAGCCACACGTTCACCCGGCTCGACGCTGAAGGTGATGTCGCGCACGGCCTCGACAACTCGGCGCCGGCGACCGCGACCAGCCGGAAACGACTTGGTGAGGCCATGCGCCTCAATCGCGGTCATCAACCGATGATGGCGAACTCCCGCCCGACTCGCCCCTCATTTCCGAGCGGTTACCTTCGCCGACTGCTCTGTTAGCCAGCGTTCACTTTGGTGGCTATGGTGAGCGCTGTCAACCGACCAGCGACGGAGTAATCATGGCCCCGGACAAGTACTCGGTGCGTATCGATCACGACCTCGAGATGCGGACGCGTGACGGCGTCGTACTGCGTGCCGACGTCATCCGGCCGGACGCACCCGATCGGTTTCCAGCGGTCGTCGCCCGCACGCCGTACAACAAGACCGTAGGCTTCGACATGCACCGGTATTTCCCGCCGGTGCAGGCAGCAAGGGCCGGTTTTGCGTTTGTCATCCAGGACATCCGCGGTCGCTATGCGTCCGAAGGCGAGTGGAACTTCGGGGACCTGACGTCGGCCAACGAGGACGACGGCTACGACACGATCGAGTGGGTCGCGGAGCAGCCGTGGTGTGACGGCCACGTGGGCATGGCCGGCGGTTCCTATGTCGCCGAGACGCAGATGGCCGCGGCCACCGCCAACCCGCCGAGCCTCGACTGCATCGCGCCCTCGCTGATGGGGGCGGGTCGTAGCCGGGCGCTTGCGCACGGCCTGCCGCTCGAGTCGATGACGATCGGCTGGATGGCTGGTCTCGCGATCGACCGGCTGATGAAGCTCCTGCCCACAGGCCAGGCCGACTTCGGCGACATCCAGCTGGTGCTCGAAGCGATGAGCCGGCCGGACCTCACCGCGCAGACATTGCCGCTCAAGAACTTGCTCACGCTGAAGTCGCACGGCATGCCGCGGTTCGAAGACACGGACGACCTGGTTGCCAACACCGCGCGACACAAAGGCGTGCAAGAAGAAGGGTGGGCGGTCCCGGCGCTGTGGACTGCCGGTTGGTATGACAACGCGGGCGGCGCCGAGCAGTTCAACACGATGCGTATGAAGGCCGCGACCGAGGCCGCGCGCACCGGCACGAGGCTGATCATGGGCGGCTGGACGCACAACTACGCGATGTCGTTCGTCGGTTCGTTCGGTCTCGGCGGGCTCGGCTCCGCGGAAAGTGCCGGCATCCCGGTGCTGCATCGCCAGTTCTATGACCGGCACCTGCGCGGCGGCGATGTCGACCTGCCCGCGGTTCGCTACTTCGTCATGGGCTCGAACACCTGGCGGCAGGCCGACGAATGGCCGATCCCTGGGACCGAGGTGCAGCGGTGGTACTTGCACTCGCGCGGCAACGCGGCGACGAGCGAGTCCGACGGCGAGCTCACGCGGGGCGAGCCGTCAAGCAGCGAGTCGGAAGACTCCTTCACCTACGACCCACATGATCCGGCGCCGTCGTGGGGCTTCCGGGTGATGTACACAGGAGGTACGACGGTCGCCGGCCCGTTCGACCAGCGTCGAGTGGAGCAGCGTGACGACGTTCTCGTCTACACAAGTGCGCCGTTCGAGCAGGGCGTCGACGTCGTCGGTGACATCAACTTGCACTTGTTCATCTCGTCGAGCGCGGTCGACACCGACTTCATCGCGAAGCTGTGTGTGGTGTGGCCGGACGGCACGAGCATCAACCTCGCCGACGGTCGGATGCGTGCGCTGCATCGCGACGGCTACGACACGTCTGCGCCGCTGACGCCGGGCGAGGTCTACCCGTTGACGATCGAGCTGGGCCCGACCGGCTATCACTTCGAGGCCGGCTATCGCGTGCGCGTGCAGATCACCTCGAGTGCGTTCCCTCATCTCGCCCGCAACATGAACACCGGCAACGCCATCGGCGAGGACGCGTCAGGTGTGGTGGCGCGAAACAGCGTCTTCCATGACTCGCTGCGCGCGTCATACCTGGAGCTGCCAGTGCAAGCGGACCCACCGCCGATGTCGTTGCCGCCGATGGAGTTCTGACCGCCAGCCAGGTTGAGCCCCAATCCACCGGCGCGTAATTGGTGGCGGCGGTTGGTTGCCGGTCAGTGAGTTGGGGTCTTGTTGTCGTGGTTGTCCTGCCGGTCTGCCCGGCTT
>Ga0070679_100000051_pt1 | contig 86019 bp, 85 predicted proteins | sample KBSC63BmetaG_FD_65652 | JGI IMG/M metagenome (GOLD analysis project Ga0070679, IMG submission 65652) | Corn rhizosphere microbial communities from Kellogg Biological Station, Michigan, USA - KBS C6-3B metaG | ecosystem: Host-associated > Plants > Roots > Rhizosphere | place: USA: Michigan... | reverse complement strand
TGAAGTTCCCCCGCTCTGGCGGACACGACGTTTTCATGCGGCCTGCGGTTGTTGGCGACGGTAACGCAGTTCGGCTTCGTGTGGAGTGAGGTAGCCGAGAGCGGAGTGCCGACGCTGGTGGTTGTAGTAGTTGATGTAGGCGAACACTGCGCGGCGGGCGTCGTCGCGGGTGGCGAAGACGGTGTGTTCGAGCTCGCGTTTGAGAGTGGCGAACCATGACTCGGCAGCGGCGTTGTCGTAGCAGGAGCCGACGCGGCCCATCGAGCCACGCAGCCCGAAGGCCATCAGTGCGCCGCGAAAGGCGGTTGAGGTGTACTGGCTTCCTTGGTCGGTGTGGAAGATGCAGCCCTGTTCAAGCTGGCTGTGGCTGGCGGCCATGGTGATGGCGTCGATGGTGAGTTCGGCGCGCATGTGCCCGGCCATCGAGTAGCCGATGAGTTTGCGAGTGGCCAGGTCGAGCACGGTGCCCAGGTAAAGCCAGCCCTCAACGGTCGGCAGATAGGTGATGTCGCCGACCAACTTCATCCCAGGTCGTTGCGCGGTGAAGTCACGGCCGACCAAGTCCGGCGCCGGTCTCGCGGCCGGGTTCGGTTTGGTCAGGCTGCGTCGGCGTCGCCGGCGAGCGGCTAACCCAGCGGTGCGCATCAGCCGCTCCACCCGTTTGCGGGACACGCGGATGCTGTGCACCTCGCGCAGCTCGGCGTGGATGCGTGGTGAGCCGTAACGACGTTTGGACTCGGTGAAGATGTGACGGATCAACGAGGTCAACGCGCCGTCGGTGACCTCATGGTCCGACGGCGAACGGGACAGCCAGTCATAGAACCCGGACGGCGAGACATCCAGCGCCCGACACAACAGCCGCACCGAATAGTGCGCCCTCTCCGAGACGATGAACTGGTAGCGGCTCACCGGGTCGTCTCCTTGGCGAAGAAGGCTGCGGCTTTTTTCAACACCTCCCGCTCTTCCTCGAGCTCCACCACCCGTCGGCGCAACCGACGCAGCTCCTCCCGCTCCGCCGCGGACAACGCGGTCGTGCTCGGCGACTTGCGCGTCACCGTTTCCCCGCGGGCTTCCCGGTCCGCCTTAAGCCAGCCGTCCAACACACTCGAATGGATCCCCAGATCAGTCGCGGCCCGGCGAACCGGCATCCCCTGCTCGCGAACCAGCGCGACTGCATCACGCCGGAACTCCTCCGTGTACTTATGCGGACGCGCCACCCCGGACGCTCCCTTCCCTGGGCCCACTGCCCAGTCTCGGGTGTCCGTCAAAACGGGGGAAGGTCACAGCAAGCGTTGAGCGAGTGATCCGGCGTTACTCGGCTCTGCCGGTGGCTCGGCAACTGTCCGGCGTACAGCGCGCTCCGGCGCGCTCAGGCACGGACGTTCCTCTGAACGACGGCCTAACTTGATCGGCATAGGTGCCGATCTGAATCACTCGGTAGGCGCGAACGTCGAGCGCAAGATCCGGTGTTATCGCCTACTCACAACTCGCGGCCGTTAAGCAAAGAGCGCACGCCCAGGTCGCGCCGGGTCCGGTTGTCGGTGAGCGCAACGACCACGACCGCCATCCCGAGCCAAGAAGCACGAGCCGTGGCTATTAGTTGTTGCACCCCAATCGCCTGGCCACCCGTCGCCACCCAGTCGTCCACGAGGACCACTCGATCGCTCGGGCTAACAAGGGGCCGTCGGAACCCGAGCGATAAGTGTCGGTCGCGGTAGTCCGGTGGCGTCGTGGCCACAATCCACTCGTCGCTGTCTGCGGCCGGCGAAGGATTCTTGCGGGCTTCGACCAGGCCGACGCCTAATTCCTGAGCGACCAACGCCCCCAGCATTGCCCCTCGCGATGGGAGGCAACGATCACGGTTGGCGCGTCTCGACGCACAAGGTTCGTGAGCGCCGCCACTAGGTCCCGCAGCAGGTTCGGATCGCGCCACCATCCGGTCAGGTCGGCTCGAACGTGCTCATCCCACTTGTCGGCCCATCGTGCCGAACGATCGGTTCAGAGGGCGACGGCACTCCGCCATGAACGTGCCGTTCACGAACGGCCGACGTTGGCCTCCGCGATGAGGCGCCGAGCCCGCGCTTCGTCTGCCGTGGAGACGAGAACGCGGACGCCTTGAGTCAACTGGAGCTGGGGATCGAAGCCACCCGCGTCGTCGCTAGAGATAGCCGCTGAGATTCCGCTCGACTCCAGCATGCCGACGACGAGTTGCGCCTCGACGAGAGATGGCACTCGCGCGACGACCACGGGTGTGTCCATGTGACCAGCATCCCTCGCCGGGCCACGGCGGTCGATACGTGCGCTTCGTGGTTGTGACGGTTCTCGGAAACTTCAGTTGGTGTAGGTGCTCGTGGGTTTCTTTCGTAGATAGCCAGGTGTCAGTTCCGCGAACTGGACAGCGAAGGTCATCATCTGCCGCAGTTGCGACGGCGACACGGGTTCGTCGCTGATGACCGCGAGCGTCTGTCCTTGCATGATGACGCTGGTTCCGTCGGGGAGTTCTTGTAGTGCGTGTGACATCGCGCGCGGATGCACCACGTCGTAAACGCCGCGGGCGTCGGGGCCATAGATCCACATCGACCGGTTGAACGACTCGGACTCGAGTGGGAGGGACTCGTGCCGTCGTTGCGGTGGGATCGATTCCCGTTCGGCGATAACGACCTGTGGCAGGTGCGTGTCGTTCAGGCGGATTGCACACGCGGTGCGCGCACGGCCACCAGTGAGCCCCGTGGTGTTGCGGAACTGCCCATGTTGGGCGGCCACTAGTACCGGCAGACCGTTGACGATGCCGGTGCCGGCCCAGGGCCACAGCGCCGGACCGGTGATGGCGCTCGGAGCAACGAAGGCCAGCGGTGCCCAGTTGACAACCCAGGATCCAGCCGGTCGGTGAACTGACAGGCCTGCTTCGCGCAGGACCGAGTCGAAGCCGCTACCGGGTGAGGTGAGCGAATGCCCGCGCCCATCGGCGCGCCAACGTACACGCCGTGCGAGCCACACGGCGACGCCAGCAATCAGGAGGGCAACAGTGACGCTCCACCACCAATTCGGGACGCTCGCATCGTGCCCGCCGATCTGTACCGCACGACCGAGCAGATACCAACCCATGCCCGCGGTGGCGAGCCATCGCGTCGCGTTGCGCAGCACGCGATCCGGGCGGCACCGCACGGGCCTTTGACCGGGCATGTGCGCGCCAACCGGCGCGGTCGGCTGCGTCGTCGGCGTCAGTCGCGTGTTCGCGTGCAGAGTCGGCGAGAAAGGAACTGTGAGAGGCGCCGAGGAAGCTGTGCGCGGCGGGGAGCTGATCGCCCACTCGGCGATACCAATGCGCAGCGTTCGTGCCACGGCTGCGCCAGTGAGACCACCGAAGATGATCCAGACGAGTGCGACAGCTAGTGCCTTTTGTGCGGCTGACCGTGCCGGATCACCACTTGCGAGAATCAGAGGCGACATGGCCGCCGCGGACCAGACGGCGAGAACAGCCGCAGGCAGCGTGATCAATTGACCGGGATGCTCGACGAACCGATCACGCCAACGGGGCGGGACGAGACGGGACCACGCCCGCGGCCAGACGAGCAGAATCGGCGTGATCAACAACGCGACCACGACCCCGATAACCATGAGGACGCCAGCCACCACCCAAAGCGCCCCCATAGCTACCAATTCGGCGCAGGCCAGCACTCGCTTGAGCGAAGTGGACCGTGAAGCGGCGTCCCCGTCACTCGATAAGGCCACTGCCTCAGCAGGTGATTCGGCGTTCCACGGCGACCGCCCGAGATGGCCGCGCGTCACGGTCTTGTCTTCTGTGCGAACGCTAACGTCGTCGCTTGAGTGCCGCGATCTCGGACTTGAGCGCGGCGACTTCTGCTTGCAGTTCCAGCACTCGTTGTACGCCGACCAGAGTGAGCCCTTCGTTGATAAGTGCGCAGATGTGCTGAACGCGGTCAATGTCGTTTCGGCTGTATCGCCTCTGCGCGCCCTCCGATCGGGCGGGTGAGACGAGCGCCTGGGCGTCGAGCCTCCGCAGGAACGCCTGCTGCACGTCGAGCATCTCCGCGACTTGGCCGACCGTGAAGATCGGCCGGGCGGGCTCGTCGTACGGCGGTGCAGGCACTCGTCTCACGTCCTCGCTGTGCTCAGCTCTCGATTGACGCGTGCTGCGCCGAGGCCGTTGATCTGGATGCGGCGCGCCTTGGCCTTGTCGGCGACAGGCAACCGCACGGTCAGAACACCATCGGTGTAGTCGGCCGTGACCGCGTCGGCGTCGACCCAGTCAGGGATGCGAAGCTTGCGGCTGATCGCTCCGTCGAACCGCTCCCGCAAGAGGATCTGGTCGCCTTCTTCCTGGATCGCCCGGCGAACGATGAGCTCTTCACCGCGCCGGACGACGTCCATCGGCAGCCCAACACAACGCCACTGGTCGCGCCGAAGGTGCGCTGAGTCAGCCGGTCGAACTCGGCAAGGAAGGGATCGAACCGTTCCAGCAGCATGTCTGTAGCCAACCTGTGCGGTTTGGCGGGCCGGCTGCCCGCTCCGATCTGACGACCATGAGTCTAGAAAAGCCTCTAACTCAACGTGCAAGTACTCCAGACTCGATCCACTCGCCGAGTCGACTACGGTCGCGGCACAAGGGTAGAGCCGGTGAACCGAACGTGAGGCAACTCCTCGCAGAAAAGGATCCCAGGACTTACAAGAAAAGTTGGAACTTACCTCTTGACAACCCGGCCACGAGCGTCATATCTAAAACCTGGAGCCTGCACATCGGCGAGGACGCCGATGCCGCGGAGTAAGCAGTCGGGACCTTCGTGGAGGTGGTTTCGATGGCGCTGGTTCGCAGCGACCCGTTCAGCGAACTCGACAGGTTCTTCCAACAGGCGTTCGGCAGTGCCGGTGAACGGAACTGGAGCATGCCGCTGGACGCGTACCGCAAGGACGACATGTTCCTCGTCCAACTCGACGTGCCGGGGATCGCGCCGGACTCGGTCGAGCTGACCGTGGACAACCATGTCCTGACGGTGAAGGCGACGCGGCACGCGCCGACGATGCAAGAGGGTGTGCAGCCGGTGATCGCGGAACGGCCGTGGGGTGAGTTCACCCGGCAAATCCTGCTCGGTGACAACCTCGACACCAGCAACATCCGCGCCGAGTACGACGCCGGCGTCCTCACGGTCACCCTGCCCGTCGCCGAGCACGCCAAGCCACGCAAGATCGATGTCGCGGTGAAGGATTCGGCGACATCGGTAGAGGCCAGCCAGCAGCAGGCCGCTGTCACCAGTTGAGCCACCTTCCCGTCCAGATACGGCCGGCGGCGGCAAGGTGAAAACGATCGACGACGCGCCGCCGCCGGCGGTGGCCCGGATGGATGTGGCCGGTGATGGCGGCCGGGCGCCACCCACATGTTGGAGGGAACCAAGCGAAGAGGTGATGGTTTCGGTTCTGTGAGTTGGTGGTTGTCCCGGCCGTCATCGTCGGCCGTTTCCCTGGCAGGAGCTGCAGCAGACCTGCAGCCGCAAGCCAGATATCCGAGGCGCCCGTCAGCGCGGGCTTCACGGTGGCTCCGCGGGCGCCTCGGACGGCCGCTTCACTCATAGCATGCAGTCGCGCTGAAACACGCGTTCCTGCCTTCAACCCGGACTGGACGCCGAGTGACGACAGCTACCGCGCGCCGGACGTCGACACGAAAGTCCTCGAGGAAGTGCCGCTCCGCGACACAACTCCGGTGGCGGGCAGGCGTGTGCGGCATCATCGCGGCATGGACGTGACTGGCGACGCCGGACGGCGAGTTTGGACGGCCGCGCGACAACCTCTATCGGCTGACCTTCGGCGAGGCGCGTCCGAACAAGCTGCTGATCGAACTGGACGTTCAGTTGCTGCTCGTCGTCACCGCGCCCGAAGTCGTGGCCGCGTCCAGCGAGTCCGTGCGCTTGTCTTTCGCGCAGTTGACGCTCGATTGGCAGGAGTACGAAAGCATGCGTCCACGCGCCCCGACCTGGACCGCGGGGCACCTGGATCTGATCGCGCAGCCTGCCGGAGGTCCCTACCTCTTGAATGAGCGCAGCTCGAGGTGGCTCCGTTCGACGGGACATCAGCCCGGAGTCGATCGCTTGGGCTAGGCAGCGCTGCGGCTGGCCGATACGTTCGGCCTCATTGCGGTCTGGTGCCCGTCGCGAGAGGCGCGCCGATGATCCTGGTGGTTGGTGGAACGGGTGACCTGGGCGGACGCGTCGTCGCCCATCTGCGGAGTGCCGGGCAGGACGTCCGCTGCCTTGTGCGCCCTACTTCTGACGATGCGGGGCTGCGAGCGCAAGGTGTCGACGTCGTGTCCGGAGACTTGACCGACGGCGCGAGCCTGAATCGCGCATGTGAGCACATCGAAGTCGTCGTCGCTACTGCGACGTCCATTGCGAGGCAGCTGAGTGGGCGGCGGACGCCGTCGATGCACGAAGTCGACAACCTTGGTATGTGCAGCCTCGTGGACGCTGCCGAACGTGCGCAGGTCGAACGCTTCGTGTACGTGTCTTATGCGGGAGTGGACACCGCCCTCGACAGCCCGCTTGAACGGGCAAAGATCGCGGTTGAAGACAGACTCTCGCGGACGCCGATGGCCGTATGCATCGTGCGTCCTGACGCGTTCCAGGAGATCCATCTGGCGCCCATTGGCAGGTTCGACATCGCGGCAGGCAAGGTAGCGATCTTTGGCCGGGGGGACACCCCGCGTCGATGGATCGCCACTGAGGACGTTGCGGCGCTCGTCGCCGCGGTTGCCACAGAAGCCCATCCGCCCCGCGTCATTGAAGTGGGAGGGCCGGAAGCACTCAGTCGAAATGACGCGATCGCGGCCGCCGAACGGTTCACCGGGCGAAAGATGAAACGTCAGCGGATGCCGCGTCCACTCGCTCGGATCGGCATGCGAGTGCTGGACAAGCGGAATCCTGCGCTTGCTTCCGTATTCGGTGCAGGCCTGTTGCAGGACCTACAGCCCGCAACTTGGGATGACGCAGCTCTCCAGGAACGTGGAGTCACGCCTCGTTCGGCAAGCGACTTCCTCCGGCAGCAGGCACTCGAGACAACCAACAAATAGGTGCCCATAGCCATCACGGGATAAGCCCGGTGCCGTCGCACGTGATCCGGCGCTATCGGGCTGGACCCGAATCGGGTTGACTGGGGCAGGCCGAAGCGAATGCCTGCCCGAGTCAGGACGGTGCTCATGGTTGATGAAGCATCCCCGCAGGTTGTGCTCCGCGGACCGCGCGAAGGCGACACGATCATCCTGCCCATGGGCGGCAAAGAAGCGCACATCACCCGCAAGGCATCCCGGGCTGAGACAGACGGCCATTGGGCGGTAGGAGATGCCTGGCAGGACCCCGGCTTCGACAATCCACCGCACACGCACCAGGAGGCGGAAGCTTTCTACGTGCTGGAGGGGACGTACACGTTCTATACGGATGGCGCACCCGCCGAGGATGTCGGGCCGGGCACCTTCGTGTTCATCCCGCCGGGCGCGGTACACGGCTTCCGCACTGGCCCAGCGGGCGGCCGACTCATCTGCCTCTGGCCATCGAGCGTCGAGTCATCCTTCTTTGGTTGAGCGTGCTGATCGGACAACGGCTGGCCCTGCGGTGAGTGCCGCTGCACGACGGCAGGGCCTCGGTAGGTTTCCAAGGTGCCCGAACTGGTGCTCCCCACGGCTCAACTGCACGCTGAGTTCTTGGCGTGCAGGGATGATTGGGGGCCTGGCCTTCACGAGGACGGCTTCGGTATCGGCGCCGACGACGATCTGGAATCACCAGATGGCTTCGCAGCCTGGGTGCGCGATCGGGTGCGACTGACCCATCCGCCCGGAACGCCATGTCCACCCGAACAACACGCTTCACCCCGCTGGATCGTCGAGGACGGTCAGGTCCTAGGCGGGATCGCGCTGCGACACATCTTCGATGACGACCATGGCCACATCGGCTACGGCGTGCGTCCGTCGGCTCGTCGCCGCGGCCTCGCCAATTGGGCGCTGGCTCAGATACTCACCGAAGCAACAGCCGCCTTGACCGATGACCGTGTCCTGATCGTGTGTCAGGCCGACAACGTCGCCTCCGCCCGCACAATCGAACGCAATGGCGGCGTTCTCGACTGCATACGCAACGGCAGCCATGGAGGGGCGATCCGTCGCTACTGGATCACGCTGGACCGCTGACAGCGCCTGCGGCTCGGCCTGCTCCCCGCGATCAGGCTGCGGCGGGGACCAACTCTCGGGGCGCTTCTAGTACCGCCACCGAAACGTTCCTGCGTCGACGAAGCGCGATACCGGTCAGGACGACGACGCCCCATACCAACTTGAGGACGCCCAAGATCAGTCCGTGCATGCCCACTGCGGGGGGCAGGAACACCAGCAGTGTCGTCAGGCCGGTGTACGTCGGAAGTCCGCGCCACCCCGCGCCTGTCGCGTCATACATAAACGCAAACAGCAACGGACCCATGTCGTAGTACCCATAGCTGTAGGGGTCGGTGAGCACACGCACCGCGAGTGCAGCCAGGGGAGCAGACACCCACTCGCGCCGGGCAGCCAGCAGCCCGATGCTGACGCCGAGCAGGAACTGAACCGGTCGTAGCCATCGCTCGACGTGTCCGTGCATGCCGACAACCGAGAGCACGGAACCTGGCATCGCAAAAACCGGGAAATGACCCAGTGCGGAGATCGTGTCCGGCGCTGCAACGACGAAGGGAAGCCACCATGCGCCGGCCGTTGCGATGGTTGCCAGGGTTGCTTTGGCACGATGCTGACGAGCAATGCCCAGAAGCATCGGGGCGAGGATGATCGCCCAGGGCTTCGCCGCGACGGCGGTTCCGAGCAGGAGACCGACAAGCCACCAGGGGCGCCTCCGGGCAATCGCAAACGTTGCCGCCGCCGCGAGGGTCAGGGCCATCACATCGTCAAGGTGCTTCCAAGCGGTCGCCTGGAACGACCAAATCGCCATGACGGGCAGCGCGGCAAGCAGAAGAATCAGCGTCTTCGACGTGCGGACCCGAAGGACGTTGGCCGCCCGGTAGGCAAACATCAATGCGATCGGCGCGCTAGCGGCCATGAGCGCCGCGAACATCACATACGTCACCCGGAACGGCAGCCACTCGAAGGCAGCCACCGAGAGCAGCGCGGGAGGGCCGATTTGCAGGTCGGGGTTCGCCACGTACACGTGCAGTGCGGGGTCCGCGTAGATCGATTGACCTTGGTAGTGCACGATCTCGCGGGCGCCCACTTCGAAGAACACCCAGTCGGTGTGGGCGTGGACCGTCAAGGCGTAGCCCCAACCGCCGCATAGCGCGACGACGGCAACGATCGCTGAAAGGAGCGCAAGCCGACGCCAGGGCATAGAAGCCCCTTCGGTGTGCGCATGACATGCATTAAGTGACATATGCCTTACTGAGGGCTGATGTCGACCTTCGTCACCCTCGCGCCTGAGGTCACAACCGGCCGAGAGTGAGGCCCACGGCGTGGATGGCCACGCCGGCAATGCCGCCGACCACGCTGCCGTTGATCCGGATGAACTGCAGGTCGCGTCCGGCAAGCAGTTCCATCCGCCGCGCGGTCTCCGCCCCGTCCCAGCGCGCCACGGTCGTCGCGACGAGTTGCGTGAACTCATCGACGTACCGATCGATCACATGGAAGGCGACGCGACGCAGTACTTCGTCATAGCGATCGTGCATCCGCGGATCGGCGAGGACGGACTCCGCCTGTTGCACGACGCCTTCGGTGATCCGGCGTACGGCGGGGCCGGTGGGATCAGCGAGCGTCACGCGCAGCGACTCACGTATGCCGGCCACGACCTCGATCAGCCATTCGCGCAACGCGGGATCACGCAGCACGCGCATCGCCTCGATGTTGACCTGAGCAGCCATCTCGGTCTTCGCCTGAAGGTCCAGGGCGAGCACGAGCAGTAGCCGGTCGATGAGCTGGCGTAGGTCATGGTCGCGGTCGTTCGACGCCTCATACAGGTAGGCGGTCGCGCCTCCCACGATTCGGTCGACCCGCGACGTCGTCGTAAACAGCCACAAGAACCGTCCACCCTCTTCGATCCTCGCCTTGAGCTGCCGGACAACGTCGCTCCGGTTCTCGACCAGCCATCGATGCATGCTGCTGAGCACGATGTCGGTGAGTGCCTGGTGGGCGTCGTCCTCGACTGTCGTCTGCAGCACTCGTCCGAGCAGCGGCGCATATGCACGCGTGGCAGCGTCAGTCCGCGCAGCGGCGAGCAGCACGTCGGCGACATCCTCGGGCGCCAGGACATCGGCGAGATTGTCGGCGGCCGCTGCCACTTCCTCCGCAATTCGCTTCGCGTTCTGCCCGTCAGTCAGCCACAGCGCAACCTTCGACACGATGTCGCTCTCGGTGAGCCGTTCGCCGACGTTCTCGCGAGTGAGGAACGTCGTCGTGACGAATTGACCAAGCGACTCGGCGAGCTGGTCTTTGCGTGTCGGGACGAGCGCGGTGTGGGGGATCGGCAACCCCAGAGGTCGCCGGAACAGTGCCGTGATGGCGAACCAGTCGGCGAGGCCTCCGACCATGGCTGCCTCAGCAGCGGCGCGAAGGAAGCCGACTGCGGTGCTGTCCGGGACTACCGAGGACACCACGAACAGCGCCGCCGCCGCAAGCAGCACGGACCCGGCGAGGCGTTTCATCGCCCGCAGCCGCTCGGCCTGGCGGGCCTCCGTCAGCGTGAGGGACGGCGGAAAAGTGAGTTCGGCCACGAGTGGAGCGTTCCACCCGCCCGTCCCTCGCTCACCTTGCCAGGCCGAGCGGTCAGCCGGCGGGTGCAGGCTGCAGTTCCGTGTCCTCCGGGACCACGAGGGTGTCGATCATTTCTTGGATCTCGTCGTTCGGCAGTACGGACCGGATGGCCCAGTAGTAGATGGCCAGGGAGAACGCCGCGGCGACGAGAGCGTCCCAACCGAACGGGAGCGGCGGGTCGGAGTAGGCCCCGAAGCTGCTGAACAGTGTGATCACACCTATGCCGACCAAGTAAACGGGTATCCATGCTGACGTGCGCACGTGCCACCGCGGCTTGACGTCGCTCCAGCCGAACGCAACGGTTGCGACCAACACGCCGTAGCCGATGACGATGGCGACACCAAGCTTCCACACCGTGTCCCAGGTCGACCACATCACCATCAGGTTGGCCACGATGAAACCGAGCGGCGCCAGCACGCTGGCGGCCGGTACCCGGTAGGGCCGCGGTGCGTCGGGCAACTGGCGACGCAGCGCACCGACCGCGAGCGGCGCTCCGCCATACATGAGAACGCTGACGGAGATGATGAGCTCGACCAGTTTCTGCCAGCTCGGGAACGGAAGGAACAGGATCACGCCGACGATGAAGGACGTGACGACACCGACCCATGGCACCCGGTTCGGTGTGAGCGCCTGGAAGAACCGGGGAAAGTAGCCGTTGCGGGACAGTCCGTAGGACACCCGCGACGTCGCCGTCGTGTAGATGAGCCCGGTGCCACCGGGGCTGATGACTGCGTCGACGTAAAGCAGGCTGGCAAGCCAACCGAGTCCGCCCAGGGTCGCGACTGTCGCGAACGGTCCGGTCAATCCGGCCAGCTTTGAGTCCGACGCCGTCCAGTCGCTCGGGATGAGGCTGTGCGGTAGCGAGCCGATGAACGCGATCTGTAGCAGCAGGTAAATGATCGAGCCGATAGCGATGCTGCCGATGATGCCGATCGGGATGTCTCGCTTGGGTCGGCGGCTCTCACCGGCGAGTTGGTCGGCCTGCTCGAAACCCAGCAACGCGAAGATGACGCCGCCACTCGCAAGGGCACTGAAGACGCCCTTGGTGCCGGCGGGCGCGAAGCCGTTCGCTCCGGAGAAGTTGCCGCTGTGCCAGGTCGTCGATACGAGAACGATGATGGTCAGCACCGGGACAGCAATCTTCCACCAGGTGAGCGTGCTGTTGGTGCGCGCCAACCAGCGCACGCTGAGCATGTTGACGACGGTGAACACTGCCATCAGCCCGGTGGCGACGGCGAATCCGCTGGCGGACAACGTGCCGTTGGACTTGAGGAATCCGTCCGCCCACGAGAAGTGGGTCATGTAACTGATCGTCGCGATCACTTCGACCGGAGCAACCGTGACGGCCTGAAGCCAGGAGAACCATCCGTATGACGCGCCTGCGGCGCCGCCGAACGCGAAGTGCGGGAACCGCGCGGTGCCGCCTGACACGGGATACATGGCGCCGAGCTCCGCATGCAGCAGGGCGAGAATCGTGATGGCCACTGCGCCGATGACCCAGGCATAGATCGCGGCTGGACCCGCAACCAGCAGCGCGTTGTTCGACGCAAGCAGCCAGCCCGAACCGATGATGGACCCCATCGATGCCCAGGCGAGGCCGATCAGCCCGACGTCGCGTTTGAGTTCCTTGCCGCCGATATTCTCGGTCCGGGCACCGGTCGTGGTAGTCGTCGCCACGTCGGCCGTCCTTTCTCAGACCGCCGCCACATCACCGCACCCGGCGGTCATAACGACACAAACGAAAACTTGTCGCACGTAAGACGAATGCACTTGTGAGATGCGCCATACCCGCAGAGGCGGAACCGTACGCAGCCAAGGCGACCGCTCGTATCGCTGTCAGCTACGTCGCGCTCAACGTCATAAGGACCGATCGCGTTGGTCCGATGCGGGCGCGAGGAGGCGCGAAATGTCACGACGTCTTGTCCTGGCCATATTGACTGCCGCAGTCTCGGCAATGCTGCCCGTGATGCCCACCGTCGCTGCGCCCGACGACGTGCAGGTGACAGCGGGAAGCCCGGCCGCGCCGTTTTCACAGAACAAGCAGAACGAACCGGCAGTCGCCATTGACGCAAACCATCCGAACATCGTGGTCGCAGGCGTCAATGATGAGATCGACATGGAGCCGTGCAATTCGGGCGCGGACAACAACTGTCCTTTCACCCCAGGCGTGGGCGTTTCCGGCGTCTACTTCTCGTTCAACTCGGGCAAGGGCTGGATGCAACCGACATACACCGGTCTGACTGCTCGCAACTGTCCGGACACCGTAGGACCGGACGCCGGTTGCACCCCCACCGTCGGGAAGATCGGCACGCTCCCGGGGTACTACGAAAAAGGGCTCGTTTCCGACGGTGACCCCGGCGTCGCCTTCGGGCCGAAGCCAGATGCAGCGGGCCACTTTGCGTGGGGCAACGGCTCACGCCTCTACTACTCCAATCTGACCTCCAATCTCGGCGCGACCCGCTCCGAGCAGACGTTCAAGGGTTTCGAGGCGATCGCCGTTTCGCGCACGGACAACGTCCAGGCGGCCGCAGCGAATTCGAACAGCGCATGGCTGCCGCCCGTTGTCGTGTCGCGCCAGTCGAGTACGACGTTCTCCGACAAGGAGCAGATCTGGGCCGACAACGCCGCCACGAGCAAATTCTTCGGAAACGTGTACTTGTGCTGGGCAAGTTTCCGCGGCCAGGAAAAGGGACAGGCCGCGCCCGCGCCCCTTGTTGTTGCCACCTCGCGCGACGGTGGCAGCACCTGGACACAGCAACAGCTGACCGCGGCGGCGAACAATTCGCAGGTCAACCCGGCGGACGGCTGCACGGTGCGCACGGACAGCAGCGGCACTGCCTACGTGTTCGGCGTCGGCACGGCCTCGTCCAGCGGGCACCAAGCATTCGAGCTGATGTCGCAGTCGTTCAACGGTGGTGGCAGCTGGACTCGGCCGCGTCCAGTCGCCGGCCCGGTGACCCAGCCCGGCACCATCGACCCCGTGCAGGGGCGGCCGGTCATCGACGGTGTCGCCGGTGCGCGCAGCGACCTGGCGCCCGCGCCGAGCGTCGACATCGCCAATGGCGCGCCCACCGGCACCGGCGCTACCAACCGGATCGTGATGACTTACGTGAGCGGGACGGTTTCCCAGCCGCACGTGTACTTCACGGAGAGCACCGACCTGGGTGCCAACTGGTCACCACCGCGAGCGATCGAAACGGGAAGCGACCGCGGTATCTATACCGCACCGGCGATCTCGCCCGACGGCAGCACGGTCTATGTCGTCTACAACGCCTTCACGACACCCTTCCGGTCAAACACGGGCGATAAGCGCGAGCTGGTCGGCGTCGTGGAACAGGCGACCTCGTCCAAGAACGCCGCCACGCCGACCGGTGCGTTCACGGAAATTCATCGCGGGCAACCAGGGGATCCCCGAGGAAGTAGCGCGAATGCGCTCAGCAGCGAATTCCTCGGTGACTACGTCTACGCCGCCGCGACGCCGACTTACGGCATAGCGGTGTGGAACGACGCGCGCAACGCCGCGGACTGTTCAGCAATCGACACCTGGCGACAGTCGCTTGTCGACGGCACGCCGATAGCGACGCCGGCGCCGGAGCAGGTCTGCCCCTCGAATTTCGGCAACAGCGACATCTACGGGTTCACGACCGCCCCGTAGACAAGCGCAGCCAGCGATAGCCGTATCCCGCGAGTTGGAGCCCGGCTAGCTTGGCCGTCGGTTCGTCGTAGGGGCCGTCCGCGAACACGTCGGACGGGCGTCCGGTCATGCCCTCGAGCTTCCCGATATCAAGTGTTGTCGCCTTGTCGGCGAGGTTGTGCACGAACAGCATCGACCCTTCGGGTGCGTCGCAACGGTGCGCCAGCACATGTGACGGCAGTCCCACGTCGACGACCTGCCATGTCCCGACGCCGACCTCAGGACACTCGCGGAGTGTGTAGATCATCCGCTGGAACCAGCGGAGCAGTGAGCCGTCATCCCGTTGCTGGCTCTCGACATTCACTTGGCGCGTCGAGTACCGGCCGCGCGACTGCACCGGCCGAATGCATTCCTTCGCGTCAGCTGTCGAGAACCCGCCTCGCGGGCTCCATTGCATCGGGGTCCGAATGGCGTCGCGGCCATGCAGCGAGAGGTTCTCGCCCATGCCGATCTCCTCGCCATAGCGGAGAACGGGCGTGCCGGGCATCGTGAACTGCATTGAGTAGGCGAGCTCGATGCGACGACGGTCGTCGCGCAGCATCGGTGCCAGACGGCGTCGGATGCCCCTGCCGAAGAGCTGCATCTCGGGTTTCGGCGCGAACGCGCGGAACACCTGCTGTTGCTGATCTTTCGTGAGCCGGCTCAGGTCGAGCTCGTCGTGGTTTCGCAAGAACGTCACCTGTTGCGCCATCGCCGGCAGCTTCGGCGCTTCCCTCAACGCCTCGACCACCGGCTCGGAGTCCTGTCGGGCGAGCGCAAGCCACATGCGCGCGTTGAGCAAGAAGTCGAACAGCATGTGTGTTCGGTCATTCGGAGCACCTGGCGCCGACTGACAGTACGACGCCAGCTTGTCCGCATCGACGTTTGCCTCGCACAACAGAACGGCGTCGCTGCGACGCCACTGCACGTCTTGGCGCCAGTCGTCCAGAATGCCGAAGTCCTGTGGCGGGTCGTCATCGTCCGCCTTGGTCATCATGAGGACGAACGGGGCAGCGTCGATGCGGAAACCCGATGCTCCCAGTTGCAGCCAGAAGCCCATCACCTTCTTGATCTCCTCGCGGACCTCGGGGTTCGCCCAGTTCAGGTCCGGTTGGAAGTCGTAGAAGCGATGGAAATACCACGCGTGCGCCTCGTCGTCCCACGTCCACGTCTCCGACTGTTCGCCCGGGAAGACGATTCCTTGCCGGCGATCCCGTGGCTCCGTCTCACTCCACACGTACCAGTTGCGGTACGGCGAGTCCGGGTCACTGCGCGCCGACCGGAACCACGGGTGCTGGTCCGACGTGTGATTGACCACCAGGTCGAGCAGGATGCGGATGCCTCGCTCACGAGCTTGGAGGACCAGCTCGGCGAAATCTCCGAGCGTTCCGAGCCGCTCGTCCACGCCGTAGAAGTCCGCGACGTCGTAGCCGTCGTCACGGTTAGGCGTCGGATGGATCGGATTGAGCCAGAGACACGTGACTCCAAGCCGCGACAAATAGTCGAGCCGGCTGATCAGGCCGCGCAGGTCGCCGTACCCGTCGCCGTTCGAGTCCTGAAAGGTATCGACTTCGACGCAATAGATGACGGCTTCCTTGTACCAGCGCTCCGACACGTCTGAGCCGTTCCCCGTAACAAATGCGGTCACTCGCCACGGGTTGCTACGTCATTGGTACGACGGCGGCCGCGCTGAGCCCACGATCCCGCAAGCGCACGATCGCGTCTCCGACGGCGCTGACCTGGACGACGCTGTGCCTCGGTGACCAATCGCTGGCGAACGCCGCGACGAGCACGCCATCTGCTCCCGTCTGCTGTGCGGTGGCTTGCAGTCGGGCGACGACCGCGCGGCGCCCGGCCTGGATCATCTGTGTCTGCCCGGGCACCTCCCCGTTCCGCCGCTGCGTCAGGACCCGGCTGTCCTCGCCAACGTGGCCGCTCTGTCGCAGCCGCGTGACGCCCGCGATAAGGACGTCGGCGGGCAGGTAACCCCCGCGGAGCATGGTCGCGAACGCCGCCGGCGACGCCGTGGTCGTGAACTGCCGACTGTGGAGGAGCGGACCCGGTGTAACGACGGCCAGTCCCGTTGCGGCTAGCTCGACCGCATCGAGCTGTGCCTCTTCCGCCTGGCTTGCAAGCTCGAACGGCCGCTCGATGAACCGCACTCCGACGACTCCCGCCGCCCCGAGACTTTCGGCTTCTCGGCGCAGTTGAGTCAGCAGCGCCCGACGGAGCCGAACCACATGCTCGACACGATGCGGCATCTTGGCGACGCCCGTCGTACTCATCGAGGCGATGTCAATGTTGAACGGAAGTGCCGCGACGCGGGTGGCGATCACCACGGGCCCAGGTGCGAACCCGACGGATCGCAAGGCGGCGGCCGCTGCGGCGCTCCCGACCGTTGGCGCGGACTGGCCTTCCCGTCGCACACCGGCAGCGTATGAGCGGTAGCGTCCGTAGCGATGGCCGATTGGGAAAGCGGGGGCCTTCCTCCGGTGGCGCGGGCACGAATCGACCGCGCCGCATCGAGTGACGTGCGCACGTCGCTGTTGTCGGCGTCGGAAATGGTGACCGTCGGCGATGCGGGGTTTGAGCCTGTCGGTGAAGTGATGGGTGTGGTCGTCTCGCACCTGGGGTTCGGCGGCTACGGCTGCGGCGTCTGGAGCGGGTGGGGCAACCAGTGGTCGCCCGCGACCACCGTCACGTCAAGCGGTGGTGGCTACGGGGGTTACGCGCCATACGTCAATGCGCTTTACGCCGGGTATGACGGCGCGTTGCGCCGATGCCTGCTCGAGGCGCAGGCCCTCGGAGCGGACGGTGTCGTCGGGGTCCGCTGGACCCACGACGTGCTCGACGACGTCGGTAGTCGCGAGTTCGTCGCCATGGGTACTGCGGTGCGTGCGCGTTCCACCTCGCGACCCGCGCATCTGTTCGCCACTGACCTTCCCGGCCAGGACCTCGCCAAGCTCATGCACAGCGGTTGGGTGCCGAGCGGACTCGTCACGGGCATCGCTGTCGCGATCCGGCATGACGACTACTACACCCGCCAGCAGGCACGGTCGTGGACCGGCGGCAACTACGAGGTCCAGGGCTATACCGAGCTCGTGACGTATGTGCGTGCGGACGCGCGTCACCAGTTCGCGCAGCGGGCTGCGCGTCATGGTGGTGATTCGGCGATCGTGTCGTCGATGTCGCTCAGCGTGTGGGAGATCGAACCAGCCGACAACCACAGAGACCACATCGCGCAGTCGATCGTCGTCGGTACGCCGATCGCCAAGGTCGCAGCTCGCGGCACACGGACCGCGAGACCACTGACAGTGCTGCCGCTCACTGGTACGCGAGGTAGGAGTTCACGGTGACCGACGACGTCGACACGACGGGCCTTCCCGAAGACGCAATGCGTCGGCTTGCGGAGATGAAGCCGGGGCAGGCCACGTCGCTGTTCACCAGTGACTTGTCGGTCAACGAGTTCCTGCTCGTCCGTGAAGCCGGCTTCAACCCGCTCGGTCTGGTCCTGGGCTCGTCGATCTATCACGTCGGCATCCAGATGGGACGATGGAGCAAGAACCAGGAGCTGGAGACGTTGACGCAGGCGATGTATCACGCCCGCGAGCTCGCGATGACCCGCATGGAAGCCGAGGCCGACGTGCTCGGCGCAGACGGCATCGTCGGGGTCCGGCTCGAGATCGAGTTCAAGGAGTTCGGCAGTGATCTCGCCGAGTTCCTCGCAGTCGGAACAGCGGTCAAGGCCGAGGATCCGCCACCAACCGGTGACTCGTGGCGCAACAACCAGAACCTGCCGTTCACGTCCGACCTCAACGGGCAAGATTTCTGGACGCTCATCCAGGCCGGCTACGCACCACTGGGCATGGTCATGGGCTCGTGCGTCTACCACATTGCGCACCAGCGGTTCTGGCAAGCGATGGGCAACATCGGCCAGAACGTCGAGATCCCACAGTTCACCGAAGCGCTGTATGACGCCCGCGAGCTCGCGATGTCCCGGATGCAAGCCGAAGCGGAGAAGTTGCAAGCCACCGGAATCGTCGGCGTACAGCTGCTGTCGCTCCCGCACCGGTGGGGCGGTCACACCACTGAGTTCTTCGCGATCGGCACCGCCGTACGTCCGCTGCGCGACGATCACGTCATCGATCGCCCGCAGCTCGTCCTGCCCCTGAGCGACTGACGCGACCGTCCATGACCAGCTCCCAGCCAGATGACGTCGACGCGGTTGCCGCGGCGCTGCGCGCCGATGCCGCCGACCTCGACATCTATGCGCGCGTGCTGACCGGGTCGCTAGAGGAGGCGTTGCCCACCGGCATGGTGACGGTCGAACGTGACCGATCACTCGGTGACCGCATGGCCGGGCGGCCGGGCCACGTGACCAGGATTCTGATAACTGCGGGCGACTGGGAGCTCACGCTGCGCGTCGGGCGCGGTCAGCTGCCGATCGCACATGTGCGCCAGCTCGTCCGCGGCGTGGCCATTTCCAGCCGCGAGGTCGAGCTCGATGAATGGGTCCGGATCCTCGCCCGGGTGCTCGCGCAGCGCGCGGAAGACTCCGCGGCGGCCCGGAAGGCCCTCGCCCGCTTGCTCGGGCAAGAGGAAATCGGGCATTAGCGGCGAAGTCTCCTCGAGGTGTTCGTCACCACTGAGAGGAGAACCGCCATGGCCTCGCGTCGTCTCGTCTGGACCGCAGCTGTCGCTGGCGTCGCCACGCTGAGCATCGCCGCTGCGCCCAGCTTCGGTGGTGCGACCGCGCCGGTCGGCTTCGCCAAGCCGATCTACGTCGACAAGCAGCTCGCCGGCGGTGAACCGATCGCCTACTACGACCGGGTGCACCAGACCTATATCTACTCCTCGCACGAGGGCACCACCCACACGTTGCATGACGGCCTCTATCAAGGCGCGTCGCAGACGGCGGACTGGGCGGCCAACTATCGCAACCAGGTCAACATCTGGACGTCACGCGATGGGCACTCGTGGCAGCGGGTCAACCTCGACGGCACCGGTTTCGCGAGCGACCCGAGCAAGAACCAAGGCTTCTCCGACCCGGACCTCACGCAGGATGACGGCGGCCGCGTCTACAACACCGGCATCGACCTTGCGAACGACGCGCTCTTCTCCTCCAACGACGGCGGCCGGACCTGGGACCGCGGCACCATCCAGTGTCACGAGGGTGACCGGCCGTGGCTTGCCGGTGCACACAAGGACGAGGTCTTCCTCGCGACCGACCCGTCCTACTCCGCGAACGGTCACACGATCTACCGCTCGACCGACGGCGGCAACTCGTGCGGCAGCTTCGGCATCGGCGACTTCGGCTCCGGCTTCTCCGGCTTCGGCAAGCTCTACTACAACCGCGCCAACGGGTCGCTGGTTGAGCCGGTCATCTGGAGCGCCGGCGGCAAGGCGACATACATCGGTGTCGGCATTCTGCCCGACGCGTCCAAGGCGTTCGACAAGCAAAAGGGTGCGTTCCACCAGATCCGGATCTCGCCGACGAAGGACCTGCTCACGCACTTCCCCGGCATGGCGCTCGACACCGCCGGCAACATCTATCTGTCCTGGACCGACAACCCGGGTAATGGCAAGAACTCGCTGTGGTTCGCGGAGATGTCGCCGACCGGCAAGATCCTCATCAAGCCGCACGTCATCTCGCATCCGGGGACGACAGTGCTCTGGCCGTGGATCATCGCTGGCACGCCGGGCAACGCCTCGATCGTCTGGTACCAGTACGACCGCGTCGTGCCCAACCCCGACACCGCGACCGTCGGCGAGGTCTCCGTCTACCAGGCGACGTTGCTGCACCAGGGCACGAGCCAGGCGAAGCAATACGTCGTCAACGCGTCCGGTCGGCCGGTGCACGTGGGCGGCATCTGCCAGGGCGGCACGACATGCGTCGCCACCGGCCAGGATCGGCGTCTCGGCGACTACCTCACCAACGCGCTCGACCCGCGCGGCTGCGTGATGATCGCGACCGGCGACACGATGTCGCCTGACCCGGTCACCGGTGGTGCGCGGGCGTGGTCCTTGCCGCTGTTCATCCTGCAGAACAAGGGCCCGTCGCTCACGCACGGCTCATGCGACAGCGGGGCAAAGGCGTCCGGTTTCACCGGCGGAGCCACCGACTGGCAGCGCGCCCCGCTGGCCGCACTCGGCGCCGCCCTGCTCCTCGGCTCCGCCCTCCTCCGCATCCGCCGCACCGAGGCCGCCCTAGAACGTTGAGGGCTACGTAATCCCCCGTAGGACCGCGCTCACGGGGGATTGCGTCACACTCAACTGTGTGTGGGCATCGGGGGTTGAGGCGCCGTTCCGCGACGATCCGCAGTTCTGGGCATCGGTTGGGCGTAGCGCCGACGCGTTCTGGACGTTGCTGTTCGCGACCGCTCTCGTGGTCGCGCTAGGCCCGTATGCCGCAGTTGCGTATGTCGTGCCACTCGTGCTGCTCGTCGTCAGCGGACGCAATGCGCGAGCCTCGAGCGGACGCGCCCGACCGCTGTTCCCCACCCGCAACGACTGGCGCGAGGCCGAACGTCGCGCAGTAGCGGCTGCCATCCCCGGCGCTCTCGTTCGCCATCTCCGCCGGCGGAGCTAATTCCGCTCGGCATGATGGTCTGGTGAGCGACGACGAGATTCGTTTCTTCGGCGTACCGGAACGGCTCGAGCTCGATGACGGCGTCGTCGTACGCCGCTACGTCGAGGACGACATCCCCGGTCTCGTCGACGTCGTCAACGCCAACCTCGATCATCTCGCGCCGTGGATGCCGTGGGCCCAGGCGCCCGTGACGGTCGAGTCACAGCGCGAGTTCTTCCGCGACAGCGAGAAGCAGTGGGACGACGGAACGAACTTCGTCTACGGCATCTTCGCGCCGGCCGGCCGTGTCATCGGCGGCACCGGCTTCCACGTCCGTAACGGACCCGGTGCGTTGGAGATCGGCTACTGGCTCGCCGCGGACGCGGTTGGCCGCGGCTTGATGACGCGCGTAGCCGATGCGCTGACGAAAGCCGCGGCGACCGTCCCGGGCGTCACGCGCGTCGAGATCCACTGTGACGAGGCCAACGTCCGCAGCGCTGCCATCCCGAAACGGCTCGGTTACGCGCTCGCGCGAGTCGAGGACCGCGAGATCGCCGCACCGGGCGAGTCCGGCCGCCACCTCATCTGGGTGACGGCCGTCTAGCCACTAGTGCGTGACCACCTTGCGTTCGGCCGTCTGCGCCAGCAGGGCGGCGCCGGCGACGCTCGGGTGCACCCCGCAGCCACCTGAGGACAGGACCGTGATCAGCGCCGCCGTGCAGGTGACGCCGCCGACTTGCTGGGTGGCAGCCTGGAACGCGTCGAACGCCGAGGCGATCTTGACGTGGTATGGCGCAACTGCCTGCGCCAGTGCTTGGTTGAGACTCATGATCTCGCCGGTGAGGATCGAGTCGCTGTAGTCGGTCGAGTAGTAGTTGACGAGCACGATCTGACCCGCGTAACCAGTCGCGCGGATGCCCTTGAACGTCGTCGCCAGGTTCGTGCGGATCGTCGACAGCAGCTTCCCGAACTCTCCGATGCAGCCATCGCTCGTCGTCCGCTGGCAGAGGAACCCGTCGTTGGCGCCGATCGTCATGGTGACGAGTCGGGTCCCCGGGTGACTGCGCAGGAACTGCTTGGCAAACGCGAACTGCGAGCCGGAGTAGCTGACGTGCAGCGGGTTGATCGTGCGATACCCGCCGGCGACCACCGTGCCCGAGGTCGAGTCGTAGTGACTTTCGCAACCGTTGCTGGACGCTGACGCGTTCAGGAAGCTCGACGTTGTCTCACCCGGGCAGGCCGCGTTCGTCAGCTTGAGGCCGAGGTTGGTCGCGAGCTCTTCCGGATAGCCGCGGAAGTTGGTGGCCTTCGAATAGTCGGGCGTCGGCGGGTTGTCCGACTCGCGGTATCCGAACGCGATCGAGTCACCGAGCGCGAGGTAGCGCGAGCCGGGAACCGCAGGCTTGACCGTCGTTCGCGTCTGGTTGGCCGCGAGCGACGACGTACCCGGAAGGAGGACAGCGAGGGCAGTCAGGCCGGCAGCACTGACGGCCATGCGACGGGTCAGGTTCACTACCTGATCCTCAGGTGAAGATCGCGATCCCGCACGAGGACGTCGAATTACCCGGATTTGTCATGTTGCGCAGCGGCGAGGCACACGGCCTCGAGACGCGCCAAGGTGTCCGCCATCGCACCCGCCCACATCTGTCCGTTGTCCATCGCCGCCCGCTCGTCCGCCGGCGCGCGTGAACAGTCGTAGGTCTCGGTGACGACCGTGGCACCGTCGCCGTCGGGCGACAGTCGGTAGCTCCAGCGGTGTCCCAGCCGCGGCTTCCCGGCGTTCGGGTGGCCGCGTCCCGCCTGCGGCTCCCAGCCGATCAGCCGGTCCGGCTCGTATTCGACGACGTAGTTGTCGATTTCGTAGAGACCCCATTTGCGGGACTGCATGCTGATGACGAAGACGTCACCGACCGCCCGTATCGGCTCTTGCGTGACCGCACCGAGCACCATCTCCGAGCCGTCGATGTCGGCATGCCGCCGAGGATCAGTAAGTACCTCGAAGATGCGTGCGGACGGCGCTGCGATGCGTCGGGACACCTCAATCGGCGGGCAGTCGTCAACCATGCCCTTGAGACGTCAGCGCCGGACGAAACTCATCGCTGTAATGGCGCGGCGCGGGCGTCGTACGACGAGCAACGCGACCCCGGCGAGCGCGCAGGCCAGGCTCAGCGGCCACCACCGCGGGCCGGGCGACGACGACTCAGTCACCGGCGCGTCCGGACGCGCGGCACCGACGTCGCTGGCGACCGGTCGGGCGTAGCCGGCAAGCGCCGTAACGCGCCAGCGGTACGACTCGGTCGGCGCGGCGGTCGACGACAGCCGCACGTTGAGCGGGAACGACCCGACGTGTGCGGCCACGCCGGTCACAGTGACGAGCACCGACGTCCCTGCCTCGCCGCGACCATCCAGGACCGCGGCGTTCGCGGCCACTCGTGACACCCATCCGGGGCCGGCCGAGACCTCGGTCAGCCGGTAGCCGGCCGGCGCATCGATCGCCACCTGCATCCGCCCGGGCAGTGCCGACATCGGCGGCAGCAGCACTGTCGCGGGCCGGGCGACGGGCACCTTGAGGAAGTCGGTCGGCGAGTGCGCCCAGGCGACCGCCCCGCCGATGCCACCCAGTGCAACGCCACAGAGGGCGACGCCGACGCCCGCGACCGCGACGCTGCGGCGCAGGACCCTTACGGTCGCTGCCACGTCATCGCTCGCAACAGCATCGTTTGACCGATGTAGGTCACCGTGTTGCCGAACAGGCCGAAGAAGTGCGGGTAGGCCTCGGTCGGCTGCGGCAAGAGCCCGCCGAAATACGCGACGCGACCTCGCCCGAGGGGCACGATGCCGATGTCGGACAGCGCCGTGCCGGTGCCCTCGTTGACGGACTGCCGAGTCGCGGGCGGGTCGACGGTGCCGACGACTCGCGCCCCATCGATGCTCTTGATCGCTGCCGTCGGCACGGTCCAGATGGGCGCGCTGTTCTGCGTCCCCGATGGGCAGCTCGACTGTGAGCCGCTGCACGACCAATACGCATCGCGCGACATGTTCAGCGGATAACCGAGACCAACCGGGTCGTAGAGCTCGCGTGCAGTCGCGGGCAGGTCCTTCGTCAACGGATCGCTGTGATCGAGGTCGGCGTAGCCGAGATAGCCCCATTTCAACGCGGCCTTCGGCTGCCCACTCTGGTCGGCCAGGCCGATCTTCGCCATGAGCTGTAGCGCGCGGTCGGTCACCACGAGGTTGCCGCCGCCGCGCACCCATTTGGACAAGATCGGGTATGACGCCTTCGGCACCGTCTGGTCGGCGATGACGAGCGTGTCGAGGTGCTTGAGCGAGCTGCGCAGCTGCGCCGGCCCGACGCGCTCGATCTGCTGTGTGACCAGATGTTCGCGCACCATCTCCGGGAAGATGTCGGTCTGGCTGACGTTGTAGGGCAACTGTTTGAGCTGGTGCCACAACGGCACGCCCGGATAACCGTTCGGCACCTTCACGCCGACGCCGTTCGCGCTCGTCACCCGTTGCCCGTCGTCGTAGTAGCCGACGCGTCCGCGCAGGTTCGTCACGGTCAGCGGCTTCGCCTCGAGCTCCGGCAGTGCGGCCGCATGCACGAGAGTCGTCTGCACAATCGCGCGTACGTTGTCGACGAACAGCTGCATCTGCGCCGGGTCCCATGGTGCGTAGGACAGGCAGTTGATCTCATAGCTGATCGCGTCCGCACCGATGCCGACGTTGCTGTCGTTCATGAACTGGCCCCACGTCGAGCTGACCGTGTAGCCGAGCAGGTCCCAGATGCCACTCTCCGCGGCCCACTGCAGCGGGTATGACGCCTCCAGGCTGCCGCTCGGGACGACGCCATACCGCACCAGCAAGGAACGCACGCTTTCGGCGTATGACGCTGCCGTCGCGTATGACGTCGCGCCTTGGTGAGTCACGTAGCTCTGGAACACGCCGTCCATGCGTTGCAACACTCGCTTGGCGAGGTCCTGAAGTCGGTCACGTTTTGCCGGATCGTCACCAACATCGTGGATGAGGATCGCACCGGTAGGTAAAGGCCCGTGAATGTCGGCAGCTGCGGCGAACGGCCGCCCATGCAACTCCTTGGCGCGAACCTCACGCAGATAGCGCGTGACCGCGATGCCCTCGGGCTGCGTCGCGGTCGTGTAGCCGTGCTGCTTCAACAGCTTGGTGCTGAACACCCAGCCCGTCTGGTAGGCGACACGGTTGGAGTTGATGCCGTTCTTGGTGTACTGCGAGTACTGGCCGTCGCCATTGCCAACATCGCCCTGGATCCAGCCGTCCGGGCTGGTGACGATGATGGAGATCTTCAACCGCTGCAGTAGTTGGCGAGCGGTGAACTTGTGTGAGACGCCGCCGAGCGTGCCATCGTCATACGTCGTGTTGGGCGCTTTCGTGGCAGCGATGGCGAGGTCTTCGGCGGCGCGCAGCACGCCTTCCCGGCCGCACGGTTCGGCAGAGTGCGCGAACGTGAGCAGGACGTATTGCTTCTTGTTGTCGGGCACCGTCTTGTCCGTGACGGTGATGACAGGAAGCGGGTTGCCGCCGCTGCTCACGGCGCGCGGGTCGTTCAGCGCCTTGGCGATGGTCGTATAGGAGATGTATCGCGGATAGGTCTGCTGCAACAGATGAAACGCGGTGTCCAGCTCCTTGCTGCCGACGGTCGGGTCGAACTGGATGAAGTTCGTCGACCTGAGCGGCTCGGGGATCACCCGTCCGAGCAGCTGAGCCTGTTGCTTGTTGGACGCGACCGGTGTCGCCGCCACTGCCGTAGCGGCAGAGACGGCAAACAAACCAGCAGCCGCGACGAGCCGGACATTCCAGCGCATATCGACCTCCCGCTGCAGCAGATCAGCCAGCGTTCAGCGGGTCAACGGAGGTTAACCACGCTCCGCGCGAAGGCGACGTGCGACCACGACGATGTCCACCGCTGCCGCGAGAGCAAGTACGCCGACGACGATGGCGCCCGCGGGTAAGCCAAGCAGCGCGCAGGCGATGGCACCGGCGGCGCAGGTGACGAGGCCGAACACTGCCAAGATCAGCCTCAGCCGAAGGGCACTGCGCGCGGGCGGCGCTCCGCCGATCCCGGCTGTCGGATCGTGGTAGTCAAGCGGGTCGTACGGCGGCTGCTCCGGCACGTCAGATCTCACCTCACGGGCAATTGTCTGGCTCAGAGGGCGCTCCAGCGCGCTGTGGAGCAGACATTTCCGTGAGTCGACCAGCTACGCCGTCCGTCGCCGGAGGGCTACTGCGCCCACGGCCACTGCGCCGACCGCGACCAGCCCCGGCACGAGCGGCGTCTCTGGAACGCTCGGTCCGGGACACGTCGCGTCAGCGACCGGGGCGTAGTGCTGGAACTCGACGTGGATCTTCGCCGAGTTCGGATCGGTCGGGTCCTCTTGGTTGTCCAAGACGATAAGGACGTGCAGGAGGGACCCGTCCGGCATCGGCCTGACCGCGAGCCCTTCGAGCTCCGCCGGCACGCCGGGCTTGATCGTGAACAGCTCCGTCACGTCACCCGTCTTCAGATTGATCGCCCAGACGCTCTTGTCCTGGTCATCGGAATCGCCGGGCGCCTGTCGGTCGCGCGTCGCATACATGACGTCGCCGAACACCTTCGCGCCCTGGATGCGCGACAGGTGGAAGTCCGGACCCAGGCTGGGTGGGTAGTGCAGCTTCAAGATCTGCGGCGGGTCAGCGGAGGTGGCCGGATCGAGCGGCAAGTTGTAGATGTTGATCCGGTCGTTCGGCATGTCCCATTCGGCGGTGTACAGATGGGTCGCACCGACGGCAACCCATGGCACACCCGCCGCGTGGTAGTCGAGGTCAAGCGGAAAGGCTCCGGTGTTGGCGAGCGTCTGCGCGTCATACGTCTCGATGTATGGCGTCTGATACTCGGGGTTGTTGAGATTGCCCTCGCCGCCGTCCTCGAACGGGGCATAGATCGTGCCGTTGCCGTAGTCGATGTCGCCGATGTGGTTGTTCCCGAAATGATTGACACCCGTGGGGTCACCGCTCGGCGCGACGGCCTGCTGCGGTGCCCACGTTCCGACTGCCTCCGGGACGTAGGTGCCGTTGACGTCTGTCGTTCGCTGTAGACCGCCCTGCCAGGAGAAGTACCAGTCCGTCCCATCCGTTGTCGCGCCTTGGGAGCGCACTAGCGCGTCTGCGCCCTGGAACGTGTCGGCACTGACGAGATGCCACGCCGGGGGACAGGGTCCGAACGGATCCGGTATGGCGGCAGCGAACCCGGCCGACGTTCCGGCGAGCTGCACGAGGGCTATGACGCCGAGGACGATCCCGGCTCGGCGTGGATTGCGCACGTGCAGCCAATTCGACGACGGGCGCCGAGTCCCTGGTGTTCATGCGCAAACACCGCGTGAACAGTCAGCGTGCGCCGAAGCGATTCGCCAACCGGGCCAGCACGTGCGTGTGGGTGATCAGCCGCTCGATCTCGAGCCGCTCGTCGATCGCGTGCGCTTGCGCCAACTCGCCCGGACCGTACTGAACCGTCGGGATCCCGTGCGTGCGATAGAGCCGCAGATCCGAGCCGTACGGCGCGGCTGCGAGCCGAGGCGCTGATCCCGTCACTGCCGCTGCTTCCGCGGCAACATCGACGATCAGCGGATCGTCGACCGGTGTCTCACCCGGTTCGAACTGGCCGCCGCTCCACTCAATCCGCGGAGCTTCACCCCGGTGATCCGCGGCCGCCGCAACGACCTCCTGCAGGCGCCGGCGAACAGCATCCGCCGACATTCCGATCGGCACGCCGACCCGTCCCTCGAAGACGAGTTCGTCAGGCACCGTCGACGCCCAGTCGCCCGTCCGCACGACACCGACGCTCAGCGGATAGGGCAACGGGTGCTCGCGCATCAACGGATGGGCGACATCCGCGTTGAGCTCCGCCTCGAGGTCATGCAAGGCCTGATAGACGGGCAGGAAACGATCGAGCGCCGAGACTCCGCTGAGCCGGTCGCTCGCGTGTGCGGCCCGTCCAGCGATGTGTCCCCGCCACGTCAACGCCCCGGCATTAGCGCAGATGATCGTGCCGTCCGTCGGCTCGGAGATGACGCAACCGGCGAAAGCGGCGTCGCGCGACAACGCCGCGAACGCACCCAGCCCGCCGTCTTCCTCGGCGACAACACTCTGTATGACGACATCACCGGGCGGCTGTCCGCACGCAGACATGACCGCTGCGACCGCATGTACCGAGGCCACGACGCCGCCGCGCATGTCCGCCGCGCCACGGCCATAGATCCAGCCGCTGTCGACGCGCGGATCGAAAGGCGACGATGTCCATGGCTGTTGACCCGGCGGCACGACGTCGACGTGTCCGCTGAGACACAGCCGCGGTGCAGCACCGTCGCGGCCCGGCGCTGTGGCCGTGACGTTGACGAGTCGGTCGCGCGCAACCTCCTCGCCCGGGTAGCCATCGAGTTGACGGAGCGCACCGAGGTTTTCCTCGTGCAGCTCAACGCGGAGTCCGAGCCGTTCGGCGATCCCCGCGACGACGAGCTGGGCGGCCCCTTCATCCGGACCGGCCGCGATCAGCCGGCATACGTCGTCGACGAGTGTGTCGACGTCGATAGCTGCGAGCAGCGGGTCAGCCATCATGACGACTAGGTGATGTCGAACAGCCGTCGGGCGAGCTCGCGCAGCTCGTCGGCGAACGCGGCGCGTGCCGACTCGGCGCGCAGGTGGTGAGTGACGGCGATCCCATAGAGCGTGAGTCCGAGCTGCCGGACGTTGGCCCGGAAGTACGGATGCGACGACAGATGTGGTCCGAGCAACCGCCGGATCTCTTCGACGAACAGCGACGCGGCGCGTTCGTCGTTGGCGCTCATTGCTTCGTGCAGATGCGGGTCCGCGCGGCTGGCCAGCATCAGCTCGATGATCGCGAACATCTCGGGCTGCTGCGACCAGTGCAAGATCTGGTCGATCACCTCGTCGATCGCAGTGGCGGCGCTGCGCGACGACCGCGGCTTGGGAGCGCCGGCAAGCAATCGGGCTTCGGCTTCCAGCGACGCCGCGGCCAACAGGTCCGCCTTGGACCGGAAGTGCCGCCAGAGTGCGCCATTGGACAGGCCGGCGCGGCGCACGATTTCCGGCAGCGATGCTCCGGCGTAACCCCGCTCGGCGAGGCACGCGAGCGTCGCGTCGAGGATCTTCGCGCGGCTCGTCGCCCGCCGTTCCGCCTGGGTGCGGCGGACCGGGGGAGCGGCCGTCGGGCTCATGCCTACCTCCGTTGAATTAGAGGTAAGCCTACCTCTAACATCGTTAGGTGGGCGTGAGGGCAAGGGGTGCAACCGCGGCGCTTATGGCCGCCGTTGCCGCTCTGGCAACCGCCTGCGGGTCGACTGTTGCGACGTCGTCGGCCACGACCGACGGCGCGGCCGTCGACGGCGGATTCGCCGTACCGGATGGCTCGGCAGCGCCGGGCCAGTCCCTTCCCGGGGCCGCGGGTGGCGGCGGTACGGGGTCGACCAGCGTCTCCGGGTCCGTCGGCGACGCCGGCGCCGGCGTAGGTACGACGGCCACGCCCGCGAGCGGCGTGCCGACGGTCGCACCGACTGCGCTGCCGAGAACGTCGTCGGGCAAGGTCGTGATCTCGCTCGGCGTCGTCTATCTGAAAGGCCTGGACCAGGCCTACAAGGCGGCTGGCGCGTCAAGCTCGACCACCGACTCGCAGGCTGACTACGCCGCGGTCATCAAGGCGCTGAATGCGCGCTCGGGCTCGCGCGTCGAGCTGCGGCCGACCTACTACGCCGTAGACGCGTCGTCCACGACGTCGCAGGCCGATCAGGTCGAGGCGGCGTGTCAGCGTTTTACCGCCGACACGCACATGGACATCGTCGTCAGCTATTCCGCAGGCGACGACGGCGCTCTCGCCAGGTGCCTGCAACAGCACGGCGTTCCGCTCATCAACGGCTCCGTCGCTGCAACGATCGGTTCGTCGATCGAGCAAGCCGTGCCGGACTTGTGGGCGCCGAGCCAGCTCTCGCTCGACCGCGTTGGCGCGCTCGAAGCGTCGTACCTGATTCGCAACCACTGGGTCGACCGGCGTTGGAGCAGCGCCGCGAGGTGTGCGGCCGTCAAGGAGCCACGCATCGGCGTCGTGACCTTTGATCGCGCCGACTGGCGGGCCGCTTACACGAATGCGACGGCGCCTGCGTTCAAGGCGCTCGGCCATCCGGTCTACGACGTCGAGTTCCTCGCAGTCAGCGGATCGACCGCGCAGCAACTTGCGCAGGCATCGTCCGGGGCGCAGAACGCGGTGTTGAAGTTCTCCAGCGACTGCGTCGATCACGTGGCGTTCGTCGGCAACGTGGCGCTCGACTACTTGTTCATGAACGTTGCGCAACAGCAGGGCTACAACCCCCGTTACGGCCTCAGCTCGCTCGAAGCGCCACCGGTCATCGTGCAGAACCTTGCGCAGCCGACATCACAGCTGCATGGTGCGGTCGGCCCTGGATGGTCGCCGTACTCCGATGTGAACGCGGCTCAGATGGACGCTGTAGCCAAGGCGTCCGCCGCCTACTGCCTTGGCATGCTCAAGCACGCCGGGCTTGCGCCGAGCGACAACAACTCGACCGTGCTCGCGTTGCCGTCGTGCGAAGGACCGATGTTCGCGCTGACCGTGTTCGACCAGTGGATCGCCGGTGGTCGCACGGGATCACTGCTCGACGTCGTCAACGGTCTGGGCAGCGGCTATCGTCCGGCCGGATCGTTCGCGTCCCTGATCGATGCGGCGCACCACGACGGGGCGAGTGAGTTCCGCGGTTTCGCCTACGTCGATGGCTGTACCTGTTTCCGCTACGTCACCGGACTGCAGCGGATCTGACCATGCGCGTTCGCCACGTCATCATCTTCGCACTGGTCACTGCGCTCGGGATCCCGCTGGCCGCCGGTGCCGACGCGTCGCACCCGAGCACCGGCTCTGATGCGACCCGCGCTTCGCTGGTGCGGCGCACTCTGGTTGACCGGCATGGCGACCCGGTCGACGGTCGCGGGACGACGATCGCCGTCATCGACACCGGGGTCGATCCGACGCATCCGGCATTCGCGTTGCCCGGCGGCAGAACCAAGATCGTCCGAACGCTGTCAACATTGCCGTGCCTGCAATACGGCGAAGGCAGCCCGGCGACGCAGGAGATCAGTGACGACCCGTCCTGCCTCGTCGACGTGCCGCCCGGCGTGACCTCGGACGCCGGCCACGGCGGGCACGGCTCGTTCGTCTCCGGCGTCGCGGTCGGCGACGACTACACGTTGCCGGACGGCACGAACGTGGGTGGCACGGCACCCGGGGCGCGGATCCTCATGATCTCGGCGACGACGGCGCTTGTCGGCATCGACAACGCGTTCCGCTGGCTCGTCCTGCACCACGAGCATCCCTGCGGTGCCGATGTGCCCGTGTCCGTGTGCCCGCCGGTGCGCGTCATCAACTGCTCGTGGGGTGCGAACGACCCATCCATCTTCCGGTCGCAGGACGCGCTCGCGCGAGCCGGCGTACTGACCGTGTGGGCGAATGGCAACGGCGGCGGAGACGGCAGCGCCGACAACACCAACTACGAGGCGACGCACGACAACACACCGGGCATCGTGTCGGTAGCGGGGTACGACGACCATGGCACCGGTAGCCGATCCGGCGAGGTTCCGTCCGGCTCCTCCCGAGGCGCGAAGAACGACCCCGACACCTGGCCCGACCTAGCGGCTCCGAGCGAGAACATCATTGGCTCGTGTCGCGCCTACCAGGTGATCTGTCCCGCGATCGAGACCGCGCCACCTCGCGATGGCCCGGGACCGAACGACATTGCGACGTACTTCATCGGATCGGGTACGTCGTTCGCGGCGCCGCAGGTGTGCGGCATCGTCGCGATGCTGTTCCAGGTCCGGCCGAACGCGAGTGCCGGGTTGATCGAGCGAACGCTGCTTCGCACCGCGCATCGCTTCGGGCCGGCGTCGTCGTACCAGCGGATCGACGGCGGCTGGTCGAGCTTCGATGCCGGCGCGGGTCTGGTCGATGCCTATGCCGCTGCGCGGGTGCTAGGCGCACGGCTCGCGGAGTCCTGACAGCAATTCACCCGTTTGGCTGAGCCGTTTCCCTGATTCACCCCGGTTTGCCGCCTTAACCTGCCGAAGTGGCAAAGCAGCGGCGTCCGGTGAGCGGCAAGGGGCCGAAATACCCCAAGCCGAGCAATCGTCGGCCGCAGCGCCGTCGCAAGTCGATGTTCTCGCGCGCTGCTCGGCAGCGAACCGTCATCGCATTGATCGTGACCGGTGTCATCGCAGGTGCGGGCGCGGCGATCGCCGGTGCGATTGGCAGCAACAGCACGACGACGAATGCAGCGGACACCACACCGACGATTTCCGCGCCGCCGGCCAGTCACAGTCCAGCCGCGTCGCCGTCGGCAAAGCCTCAGCCGACGCTGTCGCCGACGCCGCGTCCAACGTCGGTGCACACGCAGGCGCCGGCAGCGAAGCCGACGCCGGCTGCGGTCACCCCGAGCCCGTCGGCGAGCAAGGTGTCCTGCGGTTCGCTCACCCAGCATGTGGCGTCCGCCCGAGCACTGTTGCAGCATCAGAGCGCGATGCCCAACGTCACGTTGATTACCCAGGGCCCCAGGCAGGGTCTGCTCGGTGCATCGGACGCGTCGGCGCGGACACTCACGCTCTATGTCCGCAGCTGCGCCGACGAGCCGGCAGTCCAGCTCGCGGTCGTGTGGGGCTATGAGGCGGGCCAGTTCATCCGTACCGAGACGTGGGACTCGGCGACGCGGTCGCGGTGGAGTCAGCTACGCGGCACGTCGGCACTCGTATCCGACGCGCAGTTCAAGCAGGACGCGGCTGCCGTCTTCGCGCTGTGGCAGACCGGAACGACCAAGTATTGGCAGAGCCCGGTGGCGCCCCCGTCGCTGAGCCGGCTGCCGCAGCTGGTGCCGTTCCTCAAGTTCTCCTAGCAAGAGCAATGTGGCATCGCTGTGGTTAGAGCCCGAGCAATGTGGCATCGCTGTGGTTAGAGCAGCGGCAATGCCACAATCGCTGTCAGCGGCCTTCGCGAAGTGCGTCAACGGCTAGCCGCGCGGCGGCGCCGATCGCCGCATCAGCGGCCGGGTGCTTAGCCCGGGCCTCGTGGCTTCGCGTGAATGTCGCGACTGCATAGCGGACCCCGTCGGCGTATGTCGCCACCCCGACCTCGTTGCGCCAGGTGATGATCGTGCCGGTTTTGCCACCGGTGCGAACGTCGTCCTCGGGGAAGCCGCTGGCGAAGCGGTGCGGCCACACCTGGCTGTGCAGGATCCGGCGCATGTGCTCGCAGGCCTCCGGCGACGCTGCCTGGTCGGTGTAGATCAGCTCGAGCAGGCGAGTCATGTCGCGCGGTGTCGTCCTATCGGTGTCCTCGGGGCGCACCGCTCGATACTTCGCCAGCAGCTCCGGCGGCGGAGCCATCGGGACGTTCTCGATGTCATTCACGCCGGCATCCTCCATGAGCGTCTTGAAGATGCCGCGACAGTCGGTTTCCAAGTACGTCGCGACGAGCCCCAGCTGTACCATCGTCCGGTTGATGTTGTCGAGGCCGAGGCGCTCGCAGATCACGTCGGTCGCTGCGTTGTCGCTGACGACGATCATCCAGAGCGCGAGGTCCCGCCAGGACAGCGTGACGGGATCGAGCATGACCGACGCCCCCGTCGGCCCCGGTGCACGGCCGTCGACCGGCATGGTCACCTGCTCGGTCAGGTCGATGTTGCCCGCGTCGCTTTGGCGGAACAGCTCGACCAGCACCGGGACTTTGAACGTCGAGGCGCTGACGACCGGGGTGTCCGGCTCCCAGCCGATCTCCGCACCGGTTGCGAGATCTCGCGCATGCAGAAAGCCGGCCACCCGTGCTTGCGCAAAGACGGCCTCGATCTGTGCCAGCACACCCAGGTCGGTGACGAGAGCCACGCTTCCCCCTTCGGTCATGCGCAGCATGATGCCTTAGCGGTCAGAACGCTGCTGTTCTGTCAGGCCGCAATGGCTCCTCGCTGGGTTCATCAATGTTGATGAAGTCGTTCTGTACAAAGGAAAATATCGGTCATTACGACCTCGGATTGTTCTTCTGTTGACGAAGTTTGAGTTACGCGTTGATTGATTCGCTCGGAAACTCTCGCTCTGACGGCGCCGAGACAGCGCCGGCAAATTCAGAGCGGGAGAGCCTCTCCCGCCGGAAACGAACCGGGGAGGTTCCCATGTCTCAGTTCTTCGCTCTACTCCACGCGTTCCTCACTCGTCCCCGCAGCGACGAGGGCGCGACTGCCGTCGAGTACGGCCTGATGGTGTTTCTGATCGCGGTGGTCATCATCGGCGCCGTGACCGCCGTCGGCACGAACCTGAACGCCGTCTTCACCACCATCGGCGGCGCTCTCGCCGCAGCTTGATCGGATCGGCCAGGCCGGGCCGGTTCACCTCGCTCGAGGAGTCGGCCCGGCCAGGTCACGTCGCCGGCGATTGTTGCCATCGAGTCCGCAAGAAGGGAATGCGATGAAGAGACGGATCGCACTCGTTGCCGTCGCGCTCGTTCTGGCGCTTCTCGGCGTGACCGCTGTCCGCTCCTACGTCGGCAAAGCGGACGCGCGCGCCGTGGCCGGGGTCGATGCGACCGATGCCTATGTCGTTGCGAAGACCATTCCTGCCGGAACGACGCTCCAGCGGGCGCTCGACCAAGGGTTGGTAAGGAAAGAAGCCCTGCCTAAGAGGACGGTGCCCACCAGCGCCGTGAGCCAGGCGACGGCCCAACTCAGGAGCGAGGTGGCGCTGGGCGATCTCCCCGCGGGAACTCTGCTCATGGCCGCTAGTTTCGGGGCCAAGCAATCGTCCGTATCGGTCCTCTCAGTGCCGGCCGGCAAGATGGCGGTCAGTGTGGCGCTCGAAGATTCACGCGAGGCCGAGCTGGTGCAGCCGGGTGCGGAGATCGCGATCTTCGACACCTTCAATACCGTCGTGAACTTCGATGCGCAAGGTCGGCTCCAGTCAGGCGACCGAAGCAGCGTAGCGGGAGACGGACTCAGCGAACAGCACCTCATCAACCACGCCACCCGTGTCCTTCTTCCACGTGTCGAGGTGCTCGCGGTGGGCGACAACATCTACAAGGGGGCTCAGTCCGCGACGTCCGGAGCCAACGCGCTCAAGAAGTCGACGAACAGCCAGCCGTCAACAGCAAATCCGACGGTGATCGTCACCGTTGCCGTCGACCAACACGACGCTGAGCGGCTCATCCAGGCCGTTCAAACGGGCCATCTTTACCTGGCCCTGCTGACCGGCGAGTCGAAGTCGGCGCCTGGCCCAGGTGTGGACGACACCAACCTCTTTCAGTACTGAGGATGACGTGACATGACGATCTACGTGGATCCCACCGGCATCATCCCCGACGAGTTGTCGGCGGTTATCGGCGGCAGTGTTCAGGTGGTAGAACTCGGCAGCGAGCTCGAGGCCGCGATCGGCGCGAATCCCTCCGAGGCCGTCGTCGTGTTCAGCGCCGATGCCGACGAACACGAAGCTTTTGGACTGGCCACAGCGCAACGTGTCATGCGGCCCCAGCTGGCAGTCATCCTTCTGCGTCGGCGGGTCGACGCTGCACTTCTCGGTGCAGCAATGCGGGCGGGTGTCCGCGAGGTCATCCGCGAGGCGTCGGTGACCGCGCTCGCGGAGGCTTGTCTCCGAGCTCGGTCCCTCGCCGAGCAGGTGGGCCGTCATCACGACGCAGCCCAAGCGCCGTCTGGATCTCCCGCGGGAAAGGTGGTGACGGTCTTCTCGGCGAAGGGTGGCTGCGGCAAGACCACCGTTGCGACAAACATCGCCGCTGCGCTGGCTGCCGACAAACGTCGCGTGTGCCTCGTCGACCTTGATCTGCCCTTCGGCGATGTGGCCATCATGCTGCAACTTCACCTGGAGCGGACGATCGCCGACGCGGTCGCCATGACGGGGCACATGGACGAACTAGGTGCGCGGTCCATCGTCTCCACCCATTCGTCCGGGCTCGACGTCATCGTTGCGCCGCTGGAGCCGGCGGACGCCGAGCGGATCACGCCGGCGCTGGTGACCGACCTCCTCGGCCAGCTCAAGAGCATGTATGAGGTGGTCGTTGTCGACACACCGCCTGCGTTCACAGAAGCGGTGTTGGCCGCACTGGACATGACAGACCTGTACCTGCTCGTCGCCACGCTCGATATCTCGGCGGTGAAGAACCTCAAGCTCACGCTCGAGATGTTGGAAATGCTGAATCATTCGATCGACAAGCAGCGAATCATCGTCAATCGTTCCGACGCCAAGGTCGGCCTCACCGTCTCGGACGTGCAACAAGCCCTGCGCCGGTCGATCTCGGCTGAGATTCCCTCCAGCCGCGACGTTCCCGCCACAATCAACAAGGGCGTGCCATTGGTCCTCGAGCAGCCGAACCACCCCGTTAGCGTTGCGCTGCGAACGCTTGCAACGCGCGACATCTGCCCCCGTCAGACGACGATGACGCTTGCAGGCAAGGCGGCCCATGCGAAGCGCACTTCCTTCTTACGTCGTGGGAGTGCACCGGCATGACCCTCGCAGAGCGACTCGCACAGGCCAAGCGTGCGAGCGAAGAGCCGACCGGGCGCGCACCGGCGCCCGCCCCGGCCGAACGGCGTCGTCATCGCGTGACCGACCCATTCGCCGATCTCAAGCGCAGCGTTCATCAGACCCTGCTGGACAACCTCGGACCCAAGCTCTACGAGGTGGATCTGAAGCCGGCGGACATCGAAAGCAAGGTGCGCCAGACGTTGGTCGACGTGATCGCGCAGGACGGGACACCGCTCACCGCCACCGACCGCACTCGTGTCACCCAAGAGGTAGCCGACGAGATTCTCGGCTATGGTCCGCTCGAACCCTACTTGCGTGACCCCGAGATCAATGAAGTGATGGTCAACGGGCCCGAGCAGATCTTTGTCGAGCGTTCAGGCCGGATCCACTCCGTCGACGGAGCGTTTGCCGACGACAGCCATTTACGGCGCACGATCGACAAGATCGTTGGTCGTGTTGGACGTCGAGTCGACGAGTCCAGTCCGATGGTGGATGCCCGTTTACCCGACGGAAGTCGCGTCAACGCGGTGATTCCGCCCATCGCGCTCGACGGTTCAATGCTCACGATCCGAAAATTTGCCGCCGATCCATATACGGCCGAGGACCTGATCGGCTTTGGCACGATGACCCGGCCAGTCTTCGAACTGATCGATGCCTGCGTGCGCGGACGCCTGAACATCATCATCAGTGGCGGCACCGGGTCCGGCAAGACGACCACGCTCAACGTATTGTCGGCGTCCATTCCCGAAGACGAGCGGATCGTCACCATCGAGGATGCTGCAGAGCTCCAGCTCCATCAGGAGCATGTCCTGCGGCTGGAGAGCCGACCGCCGAACATCGAAGGCCGCGGTCAGATCACGATTCGCGACTTGGTGCGGAACTCGCTGCGGATGCGCCCGGACCGGATCGTCGTCGGCGAGGTCCGGGACGGTGCCGCGCTCGACATGCTGCAAGCGATGAACACTGGCCACGACGGCTCCGTCACCACCGTGCACAGCAACTCGCCCAGAGACACCCTGTCTCGGCTCGAAACCATGGTCTTGATGGCGGGTATCGAGCTGCCGGTTCGCGCGATCCGCGAGCAGGTCGCAAGCGCGCTCGATCTCATCGTCCACCAGGAGCGTCTTCGCGACGGTTCGCGTCGACTCGTCAAGGTCACGGAAGTGGTCGGGATGGAGGGCGACGTCATCACGCTCCAGGACCTCTTCGAGTTCGACTTCAAGGCCGGTCAGGACGAACACGGCCGGTTTCGTGGCTCATTGCGTTCGACTGGCCTGCGGCCGAAGTTCCTCGATCGGCTCGCCGACGCGGGAGTCACGGTTGGGACCGGCATCTTCATGTTCGACAACGACCCGCGGCGGACAGGATGACAGGCCCAGTTCGGTACGGGCGGTTAACCGCGGCCGCCATGCTTGCCGTTCTCACGACGTACGCCGGCCAAAGCCACGCGTATGCGGACATCACTCCGACCAGCCATGTGGTTGTTGTGTCTCAAGCCACCGGAACCGCGCGCCTCCTGTTCACGGCAGTCGGACTTCCCGACGGGGCGACGGTCGATCCAGCCTCGGCGCGGGTTCACTTGGATGGGAAGCTGGCGACAGCGACCGCGGCCATGGCTGGCAGCACGGCCTCGGGCGCAGTCGCGCGTCGTGCGATCTTGGTCTTCGACACCAGCGGCTCTATGGCAGGTGCGGGAATTGCGGGTGCACGTCGTGCGGCACTTGCCTTCGCTGCGTCGGTTCCGGCCGACGTCAAAGTGGGGCTCGTCGCATTTGCCGATCGCCCCCGCGAGATCCTCGCGCCAACGACTTCGCGTGCCGCCCTTCAGGCCGCGGTCGACCGGCTGACTGCGGCAGGTGAGACGTCGCTCTACGACGGTGTCAGCCTTGGCCTGCGCGCGCTCGGAACATCGGGCGAGCGGGCTCTCTTGGTACTTAGCGACGGAGCCGACACGCGAAGTCGCAAGCGCCTGTCCGAAGTAACGTCCCAGCTGAAGCTCGCACACGTTCGCGTGGATGCGGTTGCCCTGCACACTGCCGACGCCGTGACGACGTCGCTGCAGCGGATGGCAGTGGCCGCCGGGGGCAAGGTGACCGCAGCCGCTGATGCGGCCGGGCTCGCCTCGGCTTTCTCCGCAGCGGCGCGAACTTTCGCCTCTGAGGTGCTTCTGAACGTCGACGTGCCTGCGTCGGACCGCGGGCGCGGAATTCGCCTGGACGTGACCATCGGGTCCAGCGTTGGTGTGCTGCACGCGGCAACCTCGCTCCGAGTTGTCGGCGCGCCCCCATCGACCGTGACCACAGTGGCTCCACAATCGCCGGCCTCCCCGCACAAGATCCCCCTGAGCCTGCTGGCGCTTGCCTACCTGGGCCTCTGTGCGCCGTTACTGGCGTTGCTCATTGCTGTCGAGAGCTGGCGGTCGCCGCAACTGAGGTCAAGGCGGTTGCTCAACCGTTACACGCTGACGCGTTCGGACGGCAAGGAGGACGCGAAGGCGAAGACGAGGAGTCGGGCCGGTGCCCGGCTGATTGCGCTGGCCGACCGGGTTGCGTCAAGTCCCGCCCGCCGCGACAGGATTGTGACTCGGCTGTCCCGCGCCGACGTCTCGCTGACGCCTGGGGAGTGGATCGCTGTCCAGTCCTTGATCGCCTTCGCTTCAGGCGCTCTCGGGACGTTGGTGTTCAGCTCACTGTTGGTTGGCTTGTTGCTAGCGGCCGCGGGCTTCGTCGCAAGCAGCCGATGGCTCTCCTTCAAGGGCCGTCGCCGGCTGCGCGCCTTTGACGAGCACCTGCCCTCGGCTCTGCAGCTCGTCGCCAGCAGTCTGCGCAGCGGGTTCTCGTTGTCTCAGGCGCTGGATGGTGTCGTGCGCGAAGGCCTCGAGCCGATCGCAGGCGAGTTGAACCGAGCGCTTGCTGAGGCGCAGCTCGGCATGCCGATCGAGGACGCACTCGACGCGATCGGCACTCGGATGAACAGCACAGACTTCCGCTGGGTCGTCATGGCGATCCGCATCCAGCGTGAGGTCGGCGGCAACCTCGCCGAAGTCCTCCTCAACACGGCCGGGGTCATGCGCGAGCGGGCTCGGCTGCGACGGCAGGTCAAGGCCTTATCGGCGGAGGGTCGGCTCTCCGCGTATGTGCTCATCGCGCTGCCGCTGCTCATGGCGACATACATGTTCATGTTGCGCCGGTCCTACATCCGGCCGTTGTACACGACGGGCTTGGGCATCGGCATGCTCGTGTTCGCGATCTTTCTCGTCGTGCTGGGCACCGCCATGATGCGCAAGATCGTGACGGTGGAGGTCTGATGAACGATCAGGCTCTTCTTCTCTTTGGGATCGGGTGTCTGTCGTTCGCCATCGCGATCCTGATCGTCCTGTGGCGTGCACCAGATCGAAGCGCGGGGGTTGCTGGGTCGCTCGCCACGCTAGACCGGATCACGCTCGCCCGGCCGCAAGGCGACAGCTCAGGCGCAACTGGCGCGGCAAAAGTCGGGGCGTCGCCGCTGACCAGGCTAGGTGACTTGTCGCGCGTGGTGCCCGACGGTTATCGGTCGAAGGTCCAGCTACTGCTCGACAAGGCCGGCAACCCGCCCGCTTGGGCCCTACAACGGGTGTTCGCCATCAAGGCGATCGGGTCGATCGGGCTCGCGCTGTTCGGAGCTCTAATAGGAGCCCATTCACCGGCCAAGCTCGTGAGCTTCGCCTTTTTCGGTGCGCTGGCGGGGTTCTTCCTTCCGGATTTGCTTGTCTACAACAGCGGCGTAAAGCGCCAGGAGCAAATCCAGAAGGCCCTTCCCGACGCGCTCGACATGCTCACGGTCAGTGTCGAGGCAGGGCTGGGCTTCGATGCCGCCCTGTCGCAGGTCGCCCGCAACACCGAAGGTCCGATCGCCGGTGAGTTCTTCCGGGTGCTTCAGGAAATGCAGATCGGCAAGTCTCGGACGGATGCGCTACGCGGGCTCGGCGAACGCACCACAGTCATGGACATGCGCACATTCGCCAGCGCCATCGTTCAAGCCGACACGCTTGGCATCCCCATCGCAAACGTGCTTCGCGAGCAGGCGAAGGAGATGCGTCTCAAGCGGTATCAGCGAGCCGAGGAGCAGGCGCAGAAGGTGACTGTGAAGATCATGTTCCCAGTCGTGCTCTGCATTCTGCCGTCGCTGTTCGTGATCGTGATGGGTCCAGGCGCGATCAACATCATGCACACCTTCTCCGGCATGCACCGGTGATCGGACATGTGGCAGAGCAGGAGGGGCGCCAACATGGTGCAGCACGTATCCGCGGATGATGGCGCCGCAGCGATCGAGTTCGCGATCCTCTTACCTGTCTTCCTTGTTCTGACGCTTGCTGCGATCGATTTCGGGTTGTCCTTCCGGCAGCAGGTCATCCTGCGAGGCGCCGCCAGCAATGCCGCCAGCTATGCGGCGGTCTACCCGTGCGACACGGCCAACATCGAGCAAGCGGCGAGTACGGAGTTGCAGGGGGTATCTCCGTTACGACCGGACATTGGCACGCCGCAAATCAGTTACTTGAGTGACTCCGGGGCGGCCGCCGCCGACTGCACGTCGGCGACGCAGGTCGAGGTCAAGGTCAGTGCGCCGTACACCCTGCTCAGCGGCAGTTTCCTTGGCGTCTTCGGTGTTCCGGGGTCGGTCTCCGTGTCCGGCCAGGAGACTATTCGAATCGAGGGCCGATGACGCCCCGCCGTTCACTGCGATCAGATGCCGGTACGACGGCAGTCGAGTTCGCCCTGTTCGCGATGGTCATCTTTACGATCGCGCTCGGTGCCGTCGACTTTGGTTTGTGGGTGTTCCAGAAGTCCGAGGCGGAGCAGGCCGCGCGCGAAGCGTCACGCATTGCCATGATCCAGCCTCCGGCGACCACTGGTGACCAGACAAGCGGATCGATCTACAACGCGGCTCGGGCAGAGGTCGAGACGAACCTCGCCCAGTTCCAAGTCAGCGTGGATTGCACAGGCTCCTGTGCACCCGGCGACACCGTGACGGTGTCGGTCTCGTGGCATCGAGACCCGCTGACCTTCGTCGGGGTCACCGACACGGTCACCGGTTCGTCGACCCGAACCGTGGTGGGCACGCCGTGACTGTCGTCGGCAGCCCAGCGGCCGTCCGGCGAGACGACGGCGTGGCCGCCGTGCTGATTTGCCTCCTGATCGTCTTCCTAGTTCTTCCGATAGCGGCCGTCTCGGTCGACCTCAGCAATGCCTACAGCAACCGACGACAGATGCAGAATGGTGCCGATGCCGGTGCGCAGGCCGGAGCAGAGACGATGGAAAGGGTCCTCCAAGGAGCCGCTGCGGCTAGCGAGTTGGATGCACAAGTGAAATCCGTCGTTGCCGAGAACGGCGGTGACACGTCCGGCGCCAATTACTCCTGCACTGTCGCGACCGTTAGTTACGATCCCGTTTCGGTTGCCCCGGGTCCGTCATGTGCGTCCTGGACGGGAGACAGTTCCTACAACGCCGTCACGGTTCAGACGCATCACGTCGTCTCAACTTTCTTTGCGCGCGCCATGGTCGACGCAGCGACCTCGACTTCGGCGAGAGCAACGGCGACAGCAGCCATTCAGAAGGTCACACCACCTGATGACTATGGGGATGCTGTCTTCGCCATGTGTGCGTTCGCATCGACAAACGGCAACGGCAAAGGAAGCACCGACCCAAGCTGGAGACCGCTCCTCGTCGGCGTCAACGGTTCATACGAGCTCAACGTCGGCCAGCTCTCAGGTATCGCCTCTGCCGTAGGTCATCGATATGTGGTCTGGTCCAACGCCGGCGGAAACAGCAATCTCAGCCGGTGTGGTTTGCAGTCATCCTCGTTCGACGGTTTGATCTGTGGACTCGCCACCCCGTACTGCGGGCAGCCGATAACACTGCCCAACTGGCTGGCGATCAACACTGGCGCCCAGGTAGGACCCACACTGGCCACGATGGCGGGCTATGCGGCTTGTGACGCCTCTTCCTTCTCCAGCCTTAATGGGCCGACGACCTTCTCGCCATGCGCGATGGTCATTCCCGTCTGCGACAGCAGCAACGGTGGGACGGGCACGAACGGGGAGTTGCACTGCGACGCGTTCGGGGAGTTTCTCCTGTCGCCTGGCGCCCAGGACTCAAACGACTCGTCATGCACATTCGTGACGGGTAGTAGCGCAAGCATCTGTGGCAAGTTTCTTGGTCAGCCGGTCCTCGCCCAGGGAACACCATCGTCCGATCCACCGAGCTCGGGTGACCCTATTCGCGTCGCCCTCGTCCAGTGATGACAGTGGGGAACCAATGAGCAGCAATACCCTGGTGCGGCAGCGCATATGGATGCCCGTCGATCCGGGACGGCGCGACCTCGGCCGCCTTGTGTTCATGCCCGTTTGCCTATTGCTGCTGATCATCAACGCGACACAGCTGGCCACCCGGCACGCCTACGCAGGCCGAACAGCGGCCTCTGCCGTTGGCGCGATTGCGGCCACGGTCCTGACGATTGCGTTCTATGCGCTTGTCGTACGTGCCTATCTCACTCGGCTTCCCGCTCAGGCGACCAGCTCTTCGCGGGCTGCGGCGGTCGCTGCGTTCCTCGGCAGCGCCCTGCCGTTTGTTATGCCTTTGCTCGGCTCGTCCGCAGCCAGCGGTGCACGGCTGGTGATAGGGGACCTGCTGATGTTGACCGGCTTTGCGTGGTCGGTGTGGGCACTGCGCACCTTGGGGCGCAGCTTCAGTGTGATTCCGCAGGCGCGAGCCGTTGTCTCCTCCGGGCCGTACCGCGTCGTTCGGCACCCGCTATATCTGGGCGAGATCGTCTCGATGATGGGGCTGGCCGTTCTGCATGCCTCGCCGGCTGCGTATCTGGCGTGGTTCTCGCTGTGCTGTCTGCAGGTCTATCGGGCGACTCACGAAGAGCGCGTGCTTGCTGGCGCGCTGGACGACTACGTGGACTACCGGCGTCGTACCCGCAGGATCGTTCCCGGTCTCTACTAATGCCGGTCTGAGCCGTTGTTCGCATTTTTATCGGACCACGACCGTAGGTTGACAGACGAGCCTGAGCCTTGTGCTTGACGACCCGCGCAGGGGAGGTGGCCATGGCGCCGTCGGCTCGGCCGTACACCGGTCCTGACCGCAGACAGCGCGACGTGGCCTGCGTGCGCCCGCCGACGGGCCAGACGATGACGGTTGTGTCTGCCGTTGCCCTTCTCGGAGGACTGCTCCTGCCTCTTCTGGTCGCACGCAATCTCACGACGGCATCCACCTGGACGGCCTTCGTCATCGTCCGGATCACCGCCTCAATGCTCATTACCTCGGCCGGCGTCATGAGCCTGGTCCGATGGCGAATGACGGGCGAGGCAACGCTCGCGATGATCGGAAGCGCGGGCGTTCTCTATGGCACCGTCGGCGTCATTCCCGCGCTGTTGCGGCTCTCCCACCCCGGTGCCTTTATCCCTTACGCCCGCGCTGTCAACAGCCTGCTCGTGATCTTCATCCTTGGCTGCGCCCTGCTATCCCCGGCGGTCTCCGCGGCGATTCGCCCGGCACGCCTTATCGGTCTTGGCCTGCTCACAAGCCTGGTCGCGGACTCGCTGCTGATTCGGTATGTCGTTCACGGCCGCGGCGAGATGGATGGACGCCTACCGGTGGACCTCGCGATCGCGGTGACCGCCCTATGGACGCTCCTCGCCTCCGCGAGCTTCGTCCGTGGCAGGTTGCAACGACAGCCTCGTTGGGTCTGGTTCGGCCTGACTGGGATTGCCGCCGCGTTCGCTGAGGCTGCGCGCGCCGCGTCGTACACAGACATACGGCGGTGGCTTCTCGCCAGCGCCTGCCTGCTTGCCACCGCGGGCGCCACGTGGTGTTTGGCCAGCGGCCGTGAACTGCTCGCGGTCCTGGCTGACCAGGGCAACAGCTTGATGTCGCTGAATGACCGGCTCAGCCTCGTCAGCGAAAGACTCGATGAGTCGAAGGCCCGAGACGAGGAACGGGTTCATGACGCGCGCGCCGCGCTATGCGCGGTGCAGTCGGCGATTGCCACGATGACCCGCTACTACGAGCGGCTAGAAGAGGAGAGCCGGTCGGGGCTCGAACGAGCTGTTGACGCCGAGCTCAGTCGGCTCCGTCACCTCTTGGACAACGTCGCCGCAGAGGACCTCGTCTACTTCAACCTTGCGACCGCGGTTCGACCGGTGGTCACGGCGCAGAGCACGCATGGTGTGCCCATCGACCTTCAACTGGGCAGCTTCTGCTGGGTGCGCGGTCGTCCGGCTGACACCGCAACAGTCGTGCAGACTCTCCTCGAGAACGCGCGTCGCTACGCACCGGGCAGTCCCATCACAGTGCGCATCTCGCGCACCGACGGGCTTGTGCGTCTCGCCGTTGAGGACCAGGGGCCAGGGGTGCCGATTGAGGAACGGGAGAACATCTTCCGTCGCGGTGTCCGTGGCCGCTCGAGCGCCGATGTCCAGGGAAGCGGTCTCGGTCTGTTCATTGCGGCGCGCTTGATGCACGACCAGCTCGGTGCTATCGGCGTACACGAGCGGATGGGCGGCGGAGCGTCGTTCGTGCTGACATTTGCCGAACGTGAGGACCTCGCCGCGCAGCTGTTCGGCCAGCCTGGCCCCACGCGCCTCGAGACCATCGGTCTCCAGCCAGACGTGGCAACGGCGTAGCGCGATGACGTCTGTCCTCCTGGTCGAAGACCACAGCAGCGTGTCATTCACCCTGGCTATCGCGTTGCGTGCGGAGGGGATGCATGTTGAAGTAGCGCCTCTCGACACCGTCGAGTCAGTGCTCGCTTGCGCTGACAGCATGCGACCGGATGTCGTGCTGCTTGACCTGGATCTCGGCGGAACCATCGGAGATGGACGCGAACTTGTCGCCCGACTGGCCGAGGTCTCCGGCCGGATAGTTGTCCTCACCGGCGCCATGGATTTTCACCGGATCGCGGAGTGCCTTGAGCTCGGGGCGAGTGACTTCGTCATCAAGTCCGAGGCGTTTCCCGTTCTCGTGTCGGCGATAACGGAAGCGGCCGCTGGCGTGACAAGGCTGCGGCCCGCACAGCGCGAGCGACTGCTCGGCGAACTGGAGCGGCACCGACGCGACCAAGCCGACCGCCTCGGCGCCTTGCACCATCTCAGTTCGCGTGAGCGCGCTGTACTCGCAGCGATGATGGACGGCAAGCAGGCCGAGGTAATTGCCGCCACGTCCGGTTTGTCGGAGGCGACGATCCGGAGTCAGATACGGGGGATCCTCACCAAGCTCGGAGTCGGGTCTCAACTCGCCGCTGTGGCCGCGGCGCGTAAGGCCGGTTGGGTTCTCGACTGATCGGCGTCAGCCACACTGGGTCCGTGGCCAAGGAGATATCCGTAATAGAGGCGGCTCGACTCGTCGCGGACCAACACGCGGTTCTGTTGGACGTGCGCGAACCCGACGAGTGGCGTGTTGTGCGTGCGCCCGGTGCGCTGCGTATCCCCATGCGGCAGCTCTCCATTTCGACGGACCGCCTCCCGTCGACGGGACTCATCGCGTGCATTTGCCACGTCGGTGCGCGCTCGGCGGTCGTGGCGGAGGCGCTGGTCGGTGCCGGTTACGACGCGGTCAACGTTGCTGGCGGAATGAACGCTTGGGAAGCTGCCGGCTTACCGATCGAGCAGGGCTAGCGGTCAGCTGTGGGTGCCGACGAAGTACGCCTTCCGAACAGTCCGAACCGTGAGCCTCTCGTTGCCGGAGAACGGCGCGGTCTGCACCGTCCAGACCGAGCGGGACTCGTTGATGCCGTTGTGGGGAGCCTTCGACGCTGACCACACCGCATCGTGGTTGTTGTTGCACGAGTAGGTGCCGTACCAGTTCGGATGCGCCTTCAGGCTGTTCCAGGCGCCGCCGTCCCGGATAGCACAGCGCCAGCCGTTGCCAAGCACGAGCAGCAGGGGGGCGCGGTCTCGCTTCGCAACGAGCCCGGCCGGTGCGAAGTTGCCGGTGCGGGGGAGTGAGTAGAGCCCATGCGAGCTGGGATCGCGTGTGCAGAGCACCCGGTGCGGCATCGCTGCTTTCCAGCAGGCGATCGCATACGCCGCCGACGGGCTGCATCGTTCGATGTCATGGTTGACTGCGCCGGCTGACTCGTCCGGCGTGGTGCAGTCGACCGCGCCCGACTGCTTGGTCACGTGGAAACCAGATGCGGCCGTTCCGCTTTGCGTGACTGGCCGAATGACCAGTCGTGCGGTCGCCGGCGCCGACGCCGCCGACGCATGGGCGGAAGTACTCGCAACATCGGTGGACACCAGGGCGATGCCAACGCCGGTAATCGCGAGCATTGCTACGACGACTGCGGACACAGCGACGCGACCGGTCATCACGCTCCTCGTCCGGGGAAGCAGGGATCACCGAGTATTCATCAACGCCAACTTGCCACAGGGTTAGTTCTTCCGGACAAAACGACGCGCGCCCCCGCGCCGCTCCCCAGGCGCCCCATCTGGTGAGAGTCTTGCTGGTTCCCCGAACGGGCATCTCAGGGGAGGGAGCGGTGGAGCAAGTGGACGTGTTCTTGACGTGCAATACGTGCGGCGTCGAGATCGTCCTGAGCCCGGACTTGGTCATCCGGGCGGCTGAGATCACTACGTTCGTCGACGCGCATGCCCATCCAGAGAGCGGCGGGCGCACTTCGATTGCGCTGTCAGCGCCGCTGCCTGAGGAGCCGCGGGACGCGGGCGAGGAACCGGCTTGAGACGCGACCAGGACTGGGCGGCAGTCGAGCCGCTCCTTCACAGCGCCTCCGAGTCGCTCGACCTGGCAAGCGCTGCGATAAGCCGCGACCCGGAGGCGGCACAGGATGACCTGCTTGCAGCTCGATTGATGTTGGCGACGGCGCTACTAACGGGACAGGCGCGGTTCGCGTCAGGAGGCAGTGATTAGACGCTACGGCTCGCCGATGCGTTGGTTGAGCATGATGCGAATCGTCGCTGCGAAACCGGCCTCGTCCTCGACCAGTGGCCCTTCCTGCGCGAGCTTGAGCACGAAGGGATGTTGGTCGGCATCGAAACCTGCCCTCGCAGGCGTGATCGGTTCCTGTGGGCTCAGGACGCGGTGGGCGGCATACGTCGCGCTGCCGAGCGTGTAGTGGACCAACCGCAGATAGACGCGCAGGGCGGCAGCCGGGTCCATGTCGAGTTCGTAGAGCACCTCAGCGGTGCGCTCCCAAGCCTCTGCATTGATGCCGGGAACAGTTAGCGGGCGCGCGAGCCGGAACAAGTCCGCGTTCTTGATCAGCGCTCGACGCAGCGAGACCAACAGATCGATGATCTGATCAGCCGGTGCACGCGGGTCGTCGACTTTCGGGATGTCGAAGTCGGCCATCGCCTTGTCGAACATTGCCGCGAGCAGGTCGTCTTTGTCGTTGACGTAGGTGTAGAGCGCCTTCGGATCCACGCCTAACCGCATCGCAACGGTGCGGAACGACACCGCGTCCAGGCCTTGGTTCGACATGACGTCGAGCGCGACGTCGATGACCTGCTCGCGGGTGAGGCTCCGCGCGGGCCCGGTCCGGCGTCGCGCCGAGGACCTAGCCGCCTCGGTCATGAACGCACCCTTTCACCCCTCTTGCCACATCCGTACGAACTGATAATACTCCACGGCGTGGAAAGTTCTCGCCGCAAGGGCATCGCCGCGATCGCCGTCGTACTCGCGCTGGCGGGCTGCGGGTCAACGGTCGAGACGACTGCTGGTGCGCCGATCAGCCAGGACGGTGGGCTGACCACCAATGGCGCGGCCACGGGCCTCGGCGGTCCCGGCGCGACGACCGGTGTCCCCGGATCGACCGGCGGGACGAACGGCTTGGCGCCATCCTCGGTCGGGGTGCCCGGCGCCACATCGGCGGGTGGCCAGGCAGGGGCAGGTATGTCGACCGCGACCGCGCCGACGACCACCGGTGCGGGTGGTCAGTCGGCGAGCCGGCTGGGACCTGCCGGCACCGCTTTCGGCGTCACCGATAAGACGATCAAGATCGGGATTTTCACGGTCCAAGGGTTCAGCAGCTTCGGCGCGTCGCTCGGCGTCAATGTAAGCGTCGGTGACCAGCGGGCCGAGGCGCAGGCCGTCATCAAGTACCTCAACGCGCACGGCGGGATGGCCGGCAGGCAGATCATCCCGATCTTCCACGACGAAAGCGTGTCGGGCGCCGCCTCCAACTACAACGGCGAGATGCAGGCAGCGTGCGCCGCGTGGACTCAAGACAACCGCGTCTACGCCCTGGCCAGCGCGATCGGCACCCAGGGCGACACGCTGTATCAATGCCTCGGCAAAGCCAACGTGATCACTTCGTCGGCGGGTGAGTCCAAGGACGCTCAGTTCTTCGAGCAGTACGCGAACACCTTCTATATGCCGGTCGAGGTGAACCTGACCCGAATCCTTCACGACAACGTTGATGCGTTGTACGGCGCAGGCTTTTTCGGGTCAAACGCAAAGGTCGGTGTGGTCCGCGTGGATGACCCGATCGAGGAGCGCGCGGTCAACGACGGGCTCATCCCTGCCTTGGCAGGACATGGTCTGAAGCTGACCGACCAGTACGCGATCTCCAGCGGCGACGACAGCACGGCGCAGTTCTCGAACGCGGTGCTCAAGTTCAAGGCTGAGGGAATCACGCACGTGCTGTTCACGTTTGCCTCGCCGCTGTTCTTCATGACCAATGCGGAGTCGCAGCATTACCACCCTCGTTACGGTCTGCACTCTCGGTCCAGCCCGGCGGCATTGCTGCAGGGCAACGCGCCGAACGACCAGCTCGCCGGGTCGATGGGAATCGGCTGGCAGCAGTACAACGACGTCGACGCCAGTCACGACCCCGGTCCGCCCAGCCCTCGGGCGAAACTCTGCCTCAAACTGATGCGGGATGCCGGCCAGAACACCTCAGTTCGAGCCACGGCGTTGGTCGGTCTGTGGCAGTGCGACGTGCTGTTCTTCCTGCACGACGCCCTCGCCGCGGCACCGAACTTCACCCTCGCCGGGTTCCGAGCCGGCGCCGAGTCACTAGCCCATTACGAAGCAGCCAGCACGTTCCGGAGTGGCTTCAGCCCAGGACAGCTGCACGATGCGGCCAAGGCCTACCGGCTGTTCGCATTCAAGAACTCCTGCAGCTGCTTCGCCTACGTCAGCGGCCTACGGCCCGCGCCCTAACAACGACCGAGGAGTCCCATGACCACCGAGCGCAACGACGCGGTCTACAACGCCTACCTGAACTTCGGCGACCTGGTCCGCGGGGGCACGGTCACGCCGGCGTGGAACCTCGGGGGACCGTCATTCTGGTATGCCGAGGGCGGGCCGCAGGACCGCGTCATACATCTCGTTGACCCGGTCAAGAACAGCAGAGAGCCGCTGTTCGATGTCGATCGGCTGCGTAAGGCGTTGACGACGGCACTCGGCTTCGAGCCGGCCGGCAACGGTGTGCCGTTCGCGCAGCTGGCCTTCATCGCACCGCAGGTCGTGATGTTCGCGGTCGAAGGCAAGAGCTTCACGCTTGACCTGACGACATACCAGCTCACCGAGCAGCAGCCGCCGCTGTCGCTGCCGATCTACACACTGTTGGCCGACGAGGTCACGCGGGCAACACCGCGGCTGTTCCCGAAGGAAGGTTTCGCCGGCCTCGGCAAGATGAACATGCCGGAGTCCCCATCGCCGGACGGCAAGTGGTTCGCGTCCGTCTTGGACAACAACATCGCGCTGCGCGCGACTGTCGACGGTCAGACCGTGCTGCTGACGAACGACGGCACCGAGCAGGTGTCGTGGGACGTCGAGACCGTGAAGTGGCAGGCGTGGTCGCCTGACGCGCAGCGCCTCGCCGTCATGCGCGTCGACACGACCGACATGGCGCGGATCCCGACCGTGCACTGGCTGAAGCCGCTCGAGCAGGTCACCGAGGTCATCACCATCCCGGCCGGCGGCGTACTCAACCGCAACGAGCTGTTCGTGCTCAACGTGCAGGGCGGAAGGCCCGTGCAGATCGACCTCGGCGACACAACCGACCAGTACCTGGTTGTCCTCGGCTGGCTGCCGCACGGTCGCGAGCTCCTCGTGGCGCGCTACGACCGGCTCTTCACGCAGGTCGAGATCCTCGCCGCGTCGCCTGTCGACGGCTCGGTGCGCAGCGTCATGACAGAGAAGTCCGCCACCTGGCTGACCAACCAGCACTACGCGTTGTGGGCCACCGACACCGGTTTCTGGTTGCTGCCGGACGGGTCGGGTTTCCTCTGGCGGTCCGAGCGTGACGGCTGGGCGCACCTCTACCACTACGACATCCAGGGCAACCTCGTCGGACAGCTCACCCAGGGCGCGTTCCCGGTCATCTCGGTCACGACGATCTCCGACGGCTACGTCTACTTCCAGGCCCACGCTGACACTGAGCGTCCGTACGACAACCATCTCTACCGCGTGCCGTTGGCGGGCGGGGCGTCATACGAGCAGTTGACCGAAGGCAAGGGCCGGCACACGATCGCATTCGCGCCGGTCGGCGGCTTCTTCGTGGGCACCTTCTCCTCGGTCGATGCGGCGCCGGTGACCGTGTTGCGTTCGGTCGACGGCAAGCTGCTGCAGACGCTGAGTACGGCGGACATCGCGCTGCTCGAGCAGACCGGCTACACGCCGTCGAAGGAGTTCGTCGTCAAGGCGGCGGACGGCGAGACCGACCTGTGGGCGACGTTGCACTACCCGTATGACTTCGACCCGTCGCAGAAGTATCCGCTGGTCGAGTCCATCTATGGCGGGCCGCAGACGACGTGGCGGACCATGGACCTCGCGGCGCAGCCGAGGATCCCGGGTGCCGAGAGTCTGCTGAACCATCCCCGGGCGCTCACCGCGCACGGCTTCCTCGTTCTCACCCTGGACGGCCGCGGGACGCCCGGGCGGTCGAAGGCGTTCCACGACACGATCTATCGCAACTGGGGCAACTTCGAGATCGCCGACCACGCGGGAGCAATCAAGCAGCTTGCCGAGCGGGAGTCCTACATCGACCTCGAGCGGGTCGGCATCATGGGCGGATCGTGGGGCGGCCACTACACGTTCCGTGCACTGGTGCAGGCGCCGGACGTCTACAAGGCCGGCATCGCCGAGATGCCGGGCCTCGACTCGCGCGCGTTCACCCTTTACGAGGTGTATCTCGGGCTGCCGGCCGACAACGCCGAGCTGTATGACAACGCCGACGTCCTGCGCCTCGCGCCGCAGCTCACCGGTGATCTGCTGCTGATCGGCGGGGCGAACGACACCGGCACACAGAAGGACTTCTTCCGTATGTCGGAGGCGCTGATCCGGGCCGGCATCCAACACGATGCGTTCACCTATCCCAACACGGGACACGGCGCGCTCGGTGCCAGCGGCCGCTACAACAACGAGTTGAAGCTCCGCTGGCTCAAGCGCCACCTGTGACCTAGCCGCCTGGCGCCTTAGGCTCCGGTCGTGGTCGAACTCCGCACCCCAACCCAGATCGAGGAGATGCGCCCCGCCGGGCGGTTCGTCGCCGACGTCATCACGGCGCTCGCTGAGGCCGCCGACGTCGGAGTGAACCTGCTGGAGCTCGACGCGCTCGCGCACCAGATGATCCGCGACCGTGGCGCCGAGTCCTGCTATATCGACTACCACCCCTCGTTCGGCGCCTCGCCGTTCGGCAAGGTGCTGTGCACCTCGGTGAACGACGCCGTGCTGCACGGGTTGCCGTACGACTACGCACTCCAGGACGGTGACCTGCTGAGCGTCGACTTCGCCGCCAGCGTGAACGGTTGGGTGTCGGACTCGGCGTACTCGCTGGTCGTCGGCACGGCGCGGCCAGCGGACCTCGCGCTCATTGCCACCACGCAGCGCGCCCTGGAGGCCGGCATCGCCGCTTCGCAGCCGGGCAACAAGATCGGCGACATCTCCCATGCGATCGCCGCCGTCGCCCGCGACGCGGGACTACGGATCAACACGCAGTTCGGCGGCCACGGCGTCGGGCGCACCATGCACGGCGACCCGCACATCCCCAACGACGGGCGACCCGGCCGCGGCTACACCCTCAAACCCGGCCTGGTCATCGCGATCGAGCCGTGGTTTCTGCACACGACCGATGAAATTGTCACCGACGAAGACGGCTGGACCCTACGAAGCCTGGATGGGTCACGCGGCGCCCACATGGAGCACACCGTGGCGATCACCGAGGACGGCCCGCTCGTGCTGACCGCCCGCCAACGCGAGCCCGTCCTCAGGGAGGCGGGTGTCGTCCGCTCGGTTTAGGTGCGACCAGTGGCCTACGTCGACACCGTTTCATGTAGCTGCGCGTGGTCCGCACTCGTCTGGTCGGCGTAGCTGTTGGCGAACCTGAGCAGCGCGGTCGAAACGCCGGCCCTTACCGATGTATCCGTCGATGGCGACCGCATCGCCCGTGCGGGCATGCGCGCGTGCGAGCACGACGCCGCACATGTCCGCGAACTGCACGAGCACCGGCGCGATCACCGCGGGGTCCGGGACCACCTTCATGTCGCGGAACTGACGAACGTAGAAGTCGGCGCCGCCGCCGGTTGTCCACCCGAGAAAGACGTCGCTAGCGGCCTGAATCAAGCGTTTTCCCTTGATCACGCGTTGGCCGTGGTTCGGATACGGGCTCGATCCCAGGTGCTGTTCGTAGACCGCCGGGCCAGCCTGCTTGAGCTGTAAGAACAACGGATCGCCGTGCCGGCCCTCAAGGAGGACAAGGTAGATCTGCATGCCGACGCTTCCGACACCGACGACTTGGCGGACCGCGTCAGCGAAAGTGAAGCGGTCGAGCAGGTAACGCCGCTCGTACGGCAAGGTCGAACGGTAGCTCTGCAGCGCTTCTGTGACGATGTGTACGCAAGCCGGGCCGTCGACAAGGTCCTCGAGACGTGTGCGGTTTGGGGGCTTGTCGATGATGCGCAACTGCCCATCTTCGACCCGAGTCAACTTTGGCGCGGAGCCTGTGTGAGTACGACGCCGGGCCTGCTTGTGGAGCCGTGCGGATGCCTCGTCTCGCTCCTCGGATTCGAACAAATTTTGCAGCACTTGATCGGACGTGACGAGGTCGTACCAGATGTCAAGTTCACTCGCCGCCGCATACCGGGTCATCCGTTCGCGGTACGCGCGCAGCGCGGCTCGCACCGCGTCAACTGCGGCGCGCTCACTAACGCCCGTGTCCCGAGCAAGCACCACCAAGCTGGCGACGTATCGCTTGAGATCCCACTCGAACGGCCCTCGTAGCGTTTCATCGAAATCGCGTAGGTCAAAGGAGAGCCGATCCGGCCTCTCGCCGGCTTGGCCGTCATCGTCGCCCGCGCGCTGGCCGCGGCCGGCTCGCGCTACGCCGAAGTGCGTACCGAGTGGGAGATGAACTGCAGCCTCATCGAGCAGGAACGCGCCAATCTGCGTGCCGATCCAGAGGGTGAGATGGAGGAGCTTGTCGGAATTTGGGGAGGTCGAGCGGCGCCGTGCCCGCAGCAGCGCGGGCCTTTCGTTTGCGCTCGGCGCCACTGACGACGTTCGGATCGTGATCTTGGAGTTGTCAGCGCTTGATGAGCGTGAGAGTGGAGTTGTCAGCCTGACAACCCCACTCTCACGCCGACCGTCGTGCCGTGCAGGTCAGCGACCCGCTAACTAAATGTCGTAATAGAGGGCGAACTCGAAGGGGTGGGGACGCAGGCGGATGGCGTCGACCTCGTTGGCACGCTTGTAGTCGACCCACGTGTCGATCACGTCCGGCGTGAAGACACCGCCTTCGAGCAGGTACTCGTGGTCCGACTCGAGCTCGTCCAGCACTGCCTCGAGTGAACCCGGCACCTGGGGTACGGCGGCGAGCTCGTCAGGTGGAAGCTCGTAGAGGTCCTTGTCGACCGGCTCCGGCGGCTCGATCTTGTTACGGATGCCGTCAAGACCAGCCATGAGCATGGCCGCAAACGCGAGGTAGGGGTTGCAGGACGGGTCCGGCACGCGGAACTCGAGCCGCTTCGCCTTCGGGTTCGACCCCGTGATCGGGATGCGGCAGCACGCCGACCGGTTGCGCTGCGAATACACGAGGTTGACCGGCGCTTCGTAACCCGGCACCAGCCGGCGATACGAGTTCGTCGTCGGGTTGGTGAACGCGAGCAGCGACGGGGCGTGCTTCAGCAGACCGCCGATGTAGTAGCGCGCCATGTCCGAGAGACCGGCGTAGCCGATCTCGTCGTAGAACAGCGGTGCGCCGTCCTTCCACAGCGACTGGTGGCAGTGCATGCCCGAGCCGTTGTCCTGGTAGATCGGCTTCGGCATGAATGTCACCGTGCGGCCGTGGGCGCGCGCGACGTTCTTGATGACGTACTTGAAGTTCATCAGGTTGTCGGCGGTCTTGAGCAGCGTGCCGAACCGGAAGTCGATCTCGGCCTGGCCGGCGGTGCCGACCTCGTGGTGCTGCATCTCGACATCGATGCCGATCTCGAGCAGCACGCGGACCATCTCCGACCGCAGGTCGGTGAAGTGGTCGGTCGGCGGCACCGGGAAGTAGCCACCCTTGTAGCGCGGCTTGTAGCCCTTGTTGCCGCCCGGCTCCTCGCGGCCGGTGTTCCACGCCGCCTCGACGGAGTCGATGTAGTGGTAGGCCGAGTGCGGCGTCTGGTCGTAGCGGATGTCGTCGAAGATGTAGAACTCCGCCTCCGGCCCGAAGTAGGTCGTGTCGGCGATCCCCGAGCCGCGCAGGTAGTCCTCAGCCTTCTTCGCGATGTTTCGCGGGTCGCGGCTGTAGGCCTCGCCGGTGAGCGGGTCGTGGATGAAGAAGTTCATGATCAGCGTCGGGTGCTGACGGAACGGGTCGAGGTAGGCCGTCGACGGGTCGGGCAAAAGGAGCATGTCCGACTCGTGGATCTGCTGGAAACCGCGAATCGACGAGCCGTCGAACATCAGTCCGTCTGTGAACACCTCCGCCCCGAAGTTGGAGGCCGGGAACGTGAAGTGCTGCATCACGCCCGGCAGGTCGCAGAACCGTACGTCGACGAATTGGACGTCGTTCTTGCGAATGAAAGAGAGGACTTCGTCGGCGTTTTCGAACATTCGGGTGGTGGCCTCCTCCGAGCGCCTGTCGCGCTGCCGTTGCCCACCATAGGCGGGGGCGGTTGATCGGCGGTTTCCCGGGTGTTTCAGGGACGTTACGCGGGCTCCGCGACGGCGCGAACTGCGCCCCCTACCCTGGAACCGACCGGTTCGTGCCGGGACCTGAGAGCGGGGCCGTGACGCAGACACCGGAGGCGGACAGGCCGGCCGCCCAGGGTGACCCAAGGCCGGTGGATGCGGACGCCGCGCCCGCGCGCGCCATGGTGACGCGTACCGACATCCTGCTTGACGAGCTGCTCGGCCGCCTCTGCCAGGTGATGCACGCGGACGTCGCCCAGTTCCTGCTGCTCGAGGGCGGCGAGCTGCGGGTGATGGCCAGCCACGGCGTACCGATCGATCAGGTGCGCGAGCTGCGCATTCCGCTCGGCCGCGGGTTCTCCGGCACGATCGCGGCCACCGCGTCGCCGGGGATCATCGCCGACACCTCCAGGCTCGAGACGTTCGGCAAGAGCTGGGCCGAGGAGGGCGTGCGCGCCCTGGTGGGCGTGCCGCTCATTGTCGACAATGCCGTGCTCGGCGTCGCTGTGGTGGGCAGCCGCACCGACCGCACGTTCGGTGACGCGGACATCCAGCTGCTCAGCGACGCCGCGGAGCGGGCCGCCTGGGCAGTCCAGAATGGCCTGTTGCTGGCCGCCGAGCGTGATGCCCGAGCAGCCGCCGACTCGGTGAGCGCGCGGCTGGAGCGGCTCAAGGCCATCAGCGAAGAGCTGCTCTCTGACCTGACCGTTGACGGCGTTGTCGCCGCGGTCGTGGAGCGCGGCCTGTCCCTCGTCGGGGCCTGCGCCGGCGGCCTGTGGTCCGTCGACCGGATGGCCGAACGTATGACGCTTCGCGGCGTCATCGGTTATCCGGACGAGGTCGTGGAGCGTTGGCACGGGCTGCGCATCGGAGACGAGGGACCCGCGCCCGAAGCGGCTCGCACCGGCCGGCGTGTCGTCCTCAGATCGGTGATCGATCGTGACGATCGCTACCCGACGCTACGAGGACGGGCGAGTGTCGGTGAGGCCTTCGTCGCCGCGCCGCTCGTCGTCCACGGGACCACCATCGGTGTCCTCGGGCTGGGGTTCGACGACGGGCGAGAGCTCGACGATGACGGACTCGCCTTCGTCGACGCTGTCGTCATACAGTGCGCGGCCGCGTTGCACCGAGCGATCATCGTCGAGTCGCAGCAGCGCAGCCTGGCGCAAGAGCGACAGTCGTCGGCGCGGCTCGCCTCGTTGCAGCGCCTCACGGCCGGTCTAGCCGATGCCCGCGACGCGCAGCAGACGTTCGATGTCATCGTCGAAGAGCTGATCCGCGCCGTCGACGCCGGGCTCGTGGCGTTGTGCCGGCTCGACGAAAATGAAGGCGTCATGCGCATCGTCGGTGGCTATGGGCTGTCACCGGAGATCGAGGCGGAGTTCCTCGAGTTTCCCTATCAGCCCGGCCTGCCGGCGACCGATGCACTGCTCGAACGCCGTCCCATCCTGCTTCACGACATCGCCGAACGAGACGCGCGTTACCCCCTGCTGGTGCCGTACGCGCCCGCGAACCATGCGTGGGCGGCGCTGCCACTCGTCATCGGTGACAAACCGATCGGGGGCCTCGCCCTCGCGATGCCGGGGCCGCAGGAGTTTGCGCCGGCTGACGTCGAATACCTCGTCGCGCTCGCCGACCAGTGCGGGCACGCGCTCGAACGCGCTCGCCTCATGCAGGTCGAGGAGGTCAACCGCGCCCGCCTCGAAGTCCTTGCTGAGGCCGGACGGATCTTCACCGCACCGCTCGATGTCGAGGCGACATCCGTGCAGTTCAGCCGACTCGTCGTCGGGCGCATCGGCGATGCGGTGAGCGTGCATCTGCGCGACTCGGAGGGCGCCTACACCGTTGCCGCGGCTGAGCATGTCGATCCCGAACAGGCCGAAGTTGCCCATGCGATCGCGTCCCAGCTGCCGCCCACGATCACCGACATCTACGACAGCATTCTCGACTCCGGGCAGGCGATGCTGCTCCCGCGCATCACCACCGAGCAGAGCCTGAGCACGGTCGACGACGATGAGCTCCGTGACGTGTTGGCCAAGCGGCCGCCGACCTCGAACATCATGCTTCCGCTCATTGCGGGTGGGCACGCGCTTGGTGTCCTCTCCGTGACGACCGTTGCCGGTGCCAGCCCGGCGCTGGTGCCGGCCGATTGCGAGCAGCTCGAAGAGCTCGCCGGTCGTCTCGCTCTTGCGATTGATGGTGCGCGGCTGCTGCGGCAACAGACCGAGATCGCACACACGCTGCAACGGTCGCTCCTCCCGGCGTCGTTGCCACAGGTACCCGGTGCAGAAGTCGCGGTCCGCTACTTGCCTGGCGCAGAAGGTGTCGACGTCGGCGGCGATTTCTATGACGTGATCCCGTTGCCGAGCGGACGCGTCGGACTCGTCGTCGGTGACGTCATGGGTCGAGGCATCCGTGCAGCGGCCGTCATGGGTCAGCTCCGCGCAGCCGTCCGCAGCTACACCCTCGAAGGACACTCACCAGCGGCGTTGCTGACCCGGCTGGACCGTCTCGTCGGCACCCTCGAAGAAGGGCTGCTCGTCACCGCGCTCTATGCCGAGTGGGACCCGACGCGCCGGCTTGCCCTGTGTTCCGTCGCGGGGCACTTGCCGCCGCTGCTGCGGCTGCCCGGCGAGGCGCCGGCCTTCCTCGACATCGACCCCGGTCTGCCGCTGGGCGTCGGCGTGCAGTCCTACTCCGAGGTCGAGCTCGCGCTCCCTGTTGGCGCGCTGCTGCTCGCCTACACCGACGGGTTGGTCGAAGGGAAGGACCTGCCGGTCGAAGACGGCATGCAGCGGTTGCTCGACGCCGTCGCCGACAGCACGGACGCGATGGATGCCTGCGAGTCTGCGCTGGCTGACCTGCGCCCACCGCTCGCGAACCGCCGGTATGACGATGACACCGCTCTGCTCGCGCTCGTCGCCACGCCCACGGGCGAGCCGGCCGCCCGCGCCGATGCCGACGAGCGAATGTTCGACCTTCCCGCTGATACCGCGTCGCCGTCGCAGGCGCGGCACTTCGTGGCGCAGACCCTGAACGCGTGGGACCTCGAGCATCTCGTCGAGTCCGCGACGCTGCTCGTCAGCGAGCTCGTCACCAATGGGGTTCGGCATGCCGGCACCGGCCTTCGGCTCGGGATGTCCCGCACCTCCAACGGGCGCGTTCGTGTGTCGGTCACCGACTGGGCGCCTCGTGCCGGGGTGACAGTGCGCAACTCGACGCGCGACTCCGAAGGCGGCCGCGGTCTGTTCCTCGTCGAGCACTTGTCCGACGGCTGGGGATCCGTGGCTGACGACGCGCGCAAGACCGTCTGGTTCGAGCTGCAGTCGTGACCGCCGCAGCGCGTCCGGAGACAGGTCCCGGCTCCATCGCCAGCATCGGCGTCCGGATCCGTGCGTTCGTCATCGACTCGGTCTTGTGTGTGCTGATCGCACTCGCCGCGGGCTTCCGACCCGGTCGACCCGGCTACGACCTCACGGTCTATGGCTCATTCCTGCTGATCGAGTTGGGGTTCGTCTCGGTGGTCGGGCAGACGCCGGGCATGCGCGTCGCAGGTGCCGCGGTCGTGCGCTTCAGCGACGCCGGCCGGGCGTCGTTTCGGTGGGTGCTGGTGCGGACGCTGCTGCTCGCGACCGTGATCCCGGCGCTGATCGTCGACGCCACCGGCCGCGCCATGCACGACCGAGCTGCCGGAACGGTCATGATGAGGACGCGCTAACAGTGAGCCGCGCTTAGCGCATTTTGCCTCTCGGGATCTGGCCGGGACGCGGCATCGGGCCTTTGGGCATCGGCGCGTTGGTGCCGCCGAGGGCCTTCATGCGGGCCTCGAGGCCGGAGATGTCCTTGCGGCCGACGTTGCGCGGCAAGCGCATGAGGTGCTGCTGCAGCTTGCGCAGCGGCACCTGCCCCTCGCCGTCGCCGACGAGCACCTCATAGATCGGCGTGTCCGGCGCCACCCGGCCGACCCGTCGCTTCTGGTCGACGATCAGCGGCCGCAGCTGGGCGGGGTTGCCCTCACCGATCAGTACGACGCCCGGCCGGCCGACGACGCGGTGGACGAGGTCCATGTTGCGGTTGAACGCGACGGCAGGCGTCGTACGCCAGTCGCCGCGCAGGGTCTGCAGCACCGACGCCGCCGCGCCCGGCTGGCCTTCGACCTGGGCATACATCGCGCCCGTCGCCCGGCGGCCGAAGATCGCCATGCCCACCACGAGCGCCGCGAGGACACCGAGGATCGACAGGTAGACCGGGTGCCCGATCAGCAGCCCGACCACGACGAATACGGCCAGAACCGCGAGTGCCGGACCGAAAACGATCAGCGGGAGCTTGCGGTCCGCGCCGTACGTCAGCGACCAGACCTGGCGCAGCTGCGCCGCCCGGCCGGCCCGGTCAGGCGCCGGGCTGTCGTCCTTTTTGGATGCTTTCGATGTTTTCGACGCGCGAGCCACGCAGCGAGTCTAGAAGCGCTTCGGCTTCGGCCCGGTCGCGCGCCCGGCGGTTGTCCGCGACCATCGCCGCCCAGGCGTTACGGCGGGACCCCCGCTGCCCGCCGTCTCGCCACAGCGTGAACAGCACGCGGCTCGCAGCTTGGGGAAGGGACTCCGTCACAGTGCAGACGATGAACGCCAAACGTGTCCGTCGTGTTGCGCGCGCGTGAACGTTCCGGACCGGTTTCAGCCTGTCTGTGCCGCTGCCTGGGCCTCAGCCCGGGCCGCGACCGCCTGTTGATAGAGCCGTCCCGCGCGGTATGACGACCGCACCAGCGGGCCACTCAGCACACCGACAAAGCCGAGATCTTCCGCTTCCTCGCGAAGTTCCACGAACTCCTCCGGCAATACCCACCGTTCGACCGGATGATGTCGCGGACTCGGCCGCAGGTATTGCGTGATCGTCAGGATCTCGCAGCCCGCGTCATACAGGTCCTGGAGAGCTGAGCTGATCTCTTCGCGAGTCTCACCCATGCCGAGGATGAGGTTCGACTTCGTCACCATTCCGGCCGTGCGGGCGAGGCGGATCACGTCGAGCGACCGCTCGTAGCGGAACGCCGGCCGGATGCGCTTGAAGATCCGTGGCACGGTCTCGACGTTGTGCGCGAACACCTCCGGTGCTGTGTCGAACACCTGCTGCAGCAGGTCGGGGTTGCCGGAGAAGTCAGGCGTGAGGATCTCGACGCCCGTGGTCGGGTTGAGCTCGTGGATCTGGCGGACGGTCTCGGCGTAGAGCCAGGCACCTTCGTCGGGCAGGTCGTCACGTGCGACGCCCGTCACCGTCGCATAGCGCAGGCCCATCGTCTGCACACTCGTCGCCACGCGACGCGGTTCGTCACGGTCGAGGGGGAGCGGTTTGCCGCTGTCGATCTGACAGAAGTCGCAGCGTCGTGTGCACGCGTCCCCGCCGATGAGGAACGTCGCTTCGCGGTCTTCCCAACACTCGAAGATGTTCGGACAGCCTGCTTCCTCGCACACGGTGTGCAGGCCTTCGCGGCGTACGAGCTGCTTGAGCTCGGTGAACTCGGGACCGGTGCGCATCCGTGTTCTGATCCACGGCGGCTTCTTCTCGATGGGCGTCGCCGCGTTGCGCGCTTCGATGCGAAGCATCCTGCGCTCGCCGGGGTCGACGCTCATGACATCGAGGCTAACTTTTGCGGCGCGAGCACCCGATGGAGCTCGCGCTCGACGACCGGCAGCACGTCGGCCACGGTGACGGGTCGGCCCGCTTCCGCAGAGAGCGACGTGACACCCGCGTCGGTGATCCCGCACGGGACGATCGCAGCGAACGCGGCCAGATCGCTGTCGCAGTTGAGTGCGAACCCGTGCATTGTCACGCCGCGGGCGACGCGGATGCCGATCGCCGCGACCTTGCGCGCGGGGCGTCCCGTCGACGGATCCGCAGCGATCCAGACCCCGCTGCGACCGTCGATCCGCGTTCCTACGACGTCGAACGCCGCACAGATGCCGATCAGCGCGTCCTCGAGACGGCGCACGTGGGCGACGACATCGACCGGGTCCGGGAGCTTGACGATCGGATAGCCGGTGAGCTGACCGGGTCCGTGCCAGGTGATGCGGCCGCCGCGGTCGACGTCGATCACCGGCGGGACTCCGGGGCCGGGCACGGGCCGTTCCCACGGTTCAGTGCGCTTGCCGGCCGTGTAGACGGGCTCGTGCTCGAGCAGCAGCACCGTGTCGCTGATCTCGTCGGCGAGACGCGCCGCGTGCAGCTCACGCTGCCGCTCCCAGGCGTCGAGGTAGGGCACGCGACCGGCCCACACCATCTCCACTCTTTCGAGGATACGTCGCGGGGCGACGCTCGAGAGGCTGTGGACGAAGCTCGCACCGACGGCGCGAACTTTGGTGTCATTCGGCGGTGTTCGGTGTGCCGGAGATCGACGGGTACGACGTCCTCGCGCCGCTCGGCTCGTCCGGTCGTTCGTGGAAGGCCCTCAGCAGTGCGGATCACACGCGGGTCGTCCTGCGCCGCGTCCATGGAGGCGAGCAGACACGGGTTCGGATCAGGCGGGACGCCGCCGTCTGGTGTTCGTTGCCGGGTGCCTTCGTCGTCCCGATCCGCGATGTCGTGACCGCCGTCGAGGGTGATCTGGTCGTCGTCACTGAGCTCATGCCCGGTGGCGGCCTCGACGCGCTGCTGGCTCGCCGACGCGGCCTCACCGACGGCGAGATGATCACGTTGCTGGTGCCGCTCGCTGAGACGTTGGCCGCCGCGCACGCGCGCGGGTTGACCCATGGACGCGTGTCCACTGGCAACGTCGTCTTCGACGGGGTCGGTCGTCCGATGTTCGCCGACGCCGCGCTCCTCGGCAGCGAAAGCAGCACGGTCGCCGCCGATCTAGCCGACCTTGCCTCTCTGGGTCTCAGCGCCCTCGCCGACCCCCACACGGGCGCAGTCGCCAGCGTCCTTGCAGTGCCGTGCTCGTCCGCTGCTGAGCTCGCCTCCGCACTTCGCACCGCCGCACCTGCGCGTCCGATCGTGGTGCGTGATCTACCACCGGTCTCCGTCGCCGCGACGGCTCCGGCTCGCTCGCCCCTGCGGCGTGCGCTGCGTCTTGTTGTCGCCGCGGCTGTGGCGGCGCTCGTCATCGGCATCGCGTGGGGCCGTCACGACACAGCAAGCGGAGCGCGCCTCGTCGTACCCGTGCCGACTGCAACGCCACAAGTTGCCGCGCCGACGACCACACCGTCGTGGCCATGGATCATGCAGCAGCTAGAAACTGCGCGCACCCGAGCACTTGCTCGCAATGACATTTCCACGTTGGCCGATGTTGATGTTGTCGGCAGCCCCGCGTGGCGCTATGACGTCGCCATCGTTCGCGCGATGACAGCGCAGCGTTTGCGATCGGAAGGGCTGCGAGTGCACGTCAACAGCGTGAGTGTCGTGTCCGCGAGCGCACAGCGCGTCGTCGTGTTGGTCGACGATCGGTGGACGTCATACAACCTCGTCACGCATGACGGTCGGGTGATCGCCCACCACGACGCACAGCAGCATCGCGACATGCGGTTGATGCTTGCGCGGGTGGGGGAGCGGTGGCTGGTGCAGCAGGTACGTCGCTAACCAACGATGGCTGTGAGCGCTGAGTCGACGTCAGCGAATGTGAAGCTGAACCCGGCGCCCTCCAGTCGCGCCGGAATGACGCGCTGGCTCACGAGCACACCCTCGTCGGCGAAGCCACCCAGTGCGGCACGTAGCGCTGGGGCGGGCACGATGGCCAACGCCGGGCGATGCAGTGCGCGTCCGATCGCACGCGTGTAGTCGCGGTTGCGCACCGGTTCCGGAGCCGTCACGTTGACCGCCCCGTCGAGGTCGTTGCGCCGGATCAGGAAATGGACCGCCGCGAGATAGTCGGCGAGAGCGATCCACGACATCCATTGCCGACCCGATCCCAACCGTCCGCCCAGGCCGAGCCGGAACAGCGGCAGCACCTTGCCCAACGCACCGCCTTCGGCGGCGAGCACGACACCCGTCCGTAGATGGACGACGCGTACGCCCGCATCCGCCGCTGCTGCGGACGCGGCCTCCCAGTCGCGCACCACGTCGGCGAGAAAGCCGGCGCCGCGCGGGCCGGACTCCTCAATGGCGTCGTCACCTGTGTCGCCGTAGTAGCCGACTGCCGATGCGGACAACAACACCCCGGGTGGTGCGTCTGCGGCTGCTACGGCCGTAGCGATCGTCGTCGTGCTGTCGATGCGGCTCGTCCGGATCTGACGCTTGTAGTCCTCGGTCCACCGATGATCGCCAACGCCGACACCCGACAGGTTCACGACCGCGGCTGCGCCATTGACGACGCCTGCATCGAGTTGCCGATCCGCCGGGTTCCATTCGACCTCGTCGGCGGCTCGTGATGGTCGGCGGACGAGTCGCACGACCTCGTGCCCGCCGGCGCGCAGGTTGCCGACCAGTGCGGTGCCGAGGAGGCCGCTTGCCCCGCCGACCACGACCTTCATCTGGTCATTGTTGTCGGCGACAGCGGCATAGGACTCGGCGCCCTCCGCGGCGAACTACTCGGCGTGCGAATCAAGCGATGGGTGGCGGCGGCCGTCGTCGCGTGCGCCGGCATGTCCGGCACCGCGGTGGCCGCCTCCGGTGGTGCGGACTCCCGCCGCCCGGTCGTGTTCCGCGTCGGCGCCGCGGTCGCGACGATCGACCCGACCTACCCGGTCTATCTGGGCGGCTACGGCGGCGGTCCGGCAGGCGGCACCATCGCGATGCACCACGACGTGCTGACCGGCTACTCGGAGCACCTGACAGTCCGAGCGATCGCGATTGCCAACGGGTCCCACGTCATCGAGCTCGCGACCGTCGACACCCAGGGCTACATGGCCGGGTATGACGAAGGCCCCTACGGGCTGACCACGATTCGTCAGGACGTCGCCGGCTGGCTCGCGAAGCACGGTGCGGCGGGTGCAACCGAGGGCAACATCATCATCTCCAGCCTGCACGAGCATGCGTCACCGACGCTCTTCGGCATCTGGGGCCCGATGAGCCATCAGGTGCGTTACCTCGCTCAGGTTGCCAAGACACTGCGCGAGGTCTGCGAACGCGCCTATGCCAACGCGAAACCGGCGACGTTGGAGTGGGGAACGGCAAACGCTCCCTGGCTGGGCGGCGGTGACATCGCCGAGGGCAACGAGTTTGAAGGCTGGCCGCGCGACGGGTTCCTGCTTGCCCTGCGTGCACGCGATGCTCGGACGGGCTCGACGATCGCGACGTACACCTCTGAACCGGCATACCCGAACATCGTCTTCGGACCGCAGGATCTCGTCGCCGAGAAGGGCAAAACCGCGACACAGATCAGCCCGGACTTCCCGTGGTATGCCAACGAGATGCTCGCCGACCGACTCGGTGGCGTTTCGATTGTCGCGTCGTCGACGCTGTCCAACCAGGCGAGCCCGCAGCAGGCCGACTCGGCGCCCAGCCCGGACCTGCCGCGCGTTCACGGGCAGCGCCAGACGCGTGGGTTCGATGACGCGGTGCTCATGGCGAGTGTCGTCACCAACCTGGTCGAACATGCGCTGGCGCATCCGCATCCGGTGACCGACCCAACGGTTGCCAGTGCCGAGCAATACATCGTTTCGCCGGTGGACAACCCGGCGCTGACCGCGCTCAACTACCTGGACAGCGACGACATCGGTGAACAGCCGGTGGGCACGCTGACCGGCAAGTCGATCTATCCCGCGGCGCGCTCGACGAAGCCGCCGTATGCCTATGGCGCCGCCCTCGGGACATGGGTGACGGCGCTTCGCATCGGCACGCTCGTCGTGCTGTCCGAACCCGGGGAGTTCGCGGCACCGATCCACTGGACCTGGCAGACCTCGATCCACGGCGCAGACGCCGTCGCCGTCATCGGGGCCGCGCAGGACTTCCTCGGTTACGAGTACCCGGCATACACGACGCCCTTCACGCTGATGGGCGGTGACGAGCACATCTTCAACCCGGGGGTCGAGCTCGGCGACCAGGTGACACTCGCGGGCCAGCAGGACGCTCAAGCGCTCGGGTTCGACGTCGACCTCACGAAGTCGCCCGAGACCTCGGTGACAGACAACGACTACACGCAAGTGACGCGGCCGGGTGTGCTGATCTTGCCGAATGCCGTGTATGGCGCGCTCGACGCGAGTGGCGCGTGGACGGTCACTGTCGAGGCGTCGGCTCAGGTGCCGCGCGTGCACATGACCTGTTCGAACCCCGCGCTACTCGTCGCGCCGCCGGGGTGCATGGCACCGGAAGACTCGATGCACGCATGCCACTGGGACTTCGGCGACGGCACGCATCTCGTGACGCCGGTGCAGGCACACGTGCGCGCGTTCTTCTCGCCGTTCGTCCGGCACACCTATCACCGGCCCGGTCGTTATCGCGTCACCGTCTGGTCCGTCGACGACAACGGCGTGCGCGCCACCGACACCCGAACGATCGTCGTCAGCGCAGCCTGACGACTGTTGAATGCGACGTTTCGTACCTTCCGACGGGCTGCCAGACGTACAAAACGTCTCACTCAACGCGTTGTTTCTCAGATTTCGAACTCGCCGTCTTCGAGTCGTGACTTGATTGTCGTGAGGAACCGCGCGGCGTCGGCACCGTCAACCATGCGGTGGTCGTAGGTCAACGCGAGATAGACCATGTGCCGGACCGCGATCACCTCGCCGACGTCGGGGTCATCGACAACGACAGCGCGCTTGACGACGCCGCCGGTGCCGAGGATGCCAACCTGCGGCTGGTTGATGATCGGCGTGTCGAACAGTGCACCGCGTGAGCCGGTGTTGGTCAGCGTGAAGGTGCCGCCGCCGAGCTCGTCCGGCGTGATGTGGTTGCTGCGCGTGCGGTCGGCGAGGTCACCGATCTTGCGCGCGAGCCCAGCGAGGTTGAGGTCGCTCGCGTCCTTGATGACCGGCACCAGGAGGCCGCGTGGAGTGTCGACCGCGACACCGAGGTGCACCGCATCGTGATAGGTCGCTGTCCCCGCCTCGAGGTCGATCGACGCATTGACGGCGGGGTGCTCACGAAGCGCTTCACATGTCGCCAGCGCGAAGAACGGCAGGAACGACAGCTTCACGCCTTCGCGGGCTTCGAACTCGGCTTTCGTGCGCTCGCGCAACCGCGCGATCTTCGTGATGTCGGCTTCGACGACCGTCGTCAGCTGCGCGGAGATGTGCAGCGACTCGACCATGCGCTCGGCAATGATCGTCCGCAGTCGCGACAGCTTCTCGGTCTTGCCGCGCAGGCTCGTGTCCGGTGCGCTGGCGGGGGCCGCAGGCCGCGCGGGCTCCTGCCGGGCTGCAGCCGGCGCCGGTGCCGGACGCTGTGCCGGCGCGGCGGCTGGTGCCTCGTCCTTGCGCGCCGGGGCGCCGCCATTGGCGCGCGCGGCGTCGAGCACGTCCTGCTTGCGGATCCGCCCACCGACGCCGGTGCCGTGCACGTCGGCCAGGTCGACGCCGTGCTCGGCGGCGAGGCGTCGAACGAGCGGCGTGACGTATGACGCACCGCCGCCCTCGCCGTCCTCGTCCTCAGCCACGGAGTCGCGCTCGCCGGCCGAGGCTGCGGACTCGCCGTCCGCCTCGCCGGCTGTCTCCGGCGTCCGCTGCGGTTCGGGCTCCGGCTCGGGCTCGGGTTCCGCTGCCGGCTGCTCCTGCGCCGACTCGGCTGGTGCCTCCGCGGCGGCTTCTTCGGGTTCGGGCTCGGGCTCGGGTTCCGGCGCCGACTCTTCGGCGGCCGGCTTCTCCGCGGCGGGCGCCGATGCGCCGCCTCCGCCACCCGAGCCGTCGTCGATGATCGCGAGCTCGGAGCCGACCTCGACCGTTTCGTCCTCGGCGACCTTGATCGAGGTCAGGACGCCGGCGGCGGGCGACGGGATCTCGGTGTCGACCTTGTCAGTCGAGACTTCGAGCAGCGGCTCGTCAGCCTCGACACTGTCACCCTCTTTCTTCAACCACCGGGTGACGGTGCCTTCGGAGACGCTCTCGCCGAGTTGCGGCATCGTGACGGAGACCGACATGGATTCCTTCTACCCGTGGACGTGGAGAGGCTTACCGGCGAGGGCCAGATGAGCTTCACCGATCGCTTCGGACAAGGTCGGGTGCGGATGGATGAGCTGGGCGACCTCGACAGGCAAGGCTTCCCAGTTGGTGATGAGCTGTGCTTCGGCGATGAGGTCACCGACGCGTGAGCCGACCATGTGGACGCCGAGCACGGCGCCGTCCTTGGCCGCGACGACTTTGCAGGCGCCGGCGGTCTGGAGGATCTGCGCCCGGCCGTTGCCCGCAAGGTCGTAGGTGAACTCGACCACGTCATACCCGCGCTCTTTCGCCTGCGCCGCCGTGATGCCGACGCTCGCGACCTCGGGTTCTGAATATGTGATGCGCGGGACGTTGTCGTAGTCGATGGTTGGCGGGTTCAGTCCGGCGAGGCGCTCGGCGATCATGATGCCCTCGGCGAAGCCGACATGGGCGAGTTGCAAGCCGGGCCGCAGATCGCCGATCGCATAGACACCGCGCACGCTGGTCTGGCACTGCGCGTCGACCTTGACGAAGCCGCGCTCCATCTCGATGCCGACCTCGTCGTAGCCGAGCCCGTCCGAGACCGGCCCGCGGCCGACGGCAACGAGCAGGACCTCGGCGTCATACGTGGTGCCGTCTTCGACCGTCACCGTCACGCCGGCGTCGCTGGTCTTGACCTCGCTGAACTTCTTGCCGAGGACGAACGCGATGCCGCGCTTGCGGAACGCGCGCTCGAGCAGTTTCGAGCTCGACTCCTCCTCGAGCGGCAGCAGGTGAGGGAGGGCCTCGATGATGGTGACCTCGGCGCCGAAGGACCTCCAGACGCTGGCGAACTCCACGCCGATGACGCCGCCGCCCAGCACTATGGCCGAAGCCGGCACCCGGTCGAGCGTGAGCGCGTGCTCGCTGGTGATGACCTTGTCGCCGTCGATCTCGAGGCCGGGCAGCGAGCGCGAGTAGGAGCCCGTCGCGAGCACGACCGCTTGGCTGGCCTCGTAGCGCGTGCCGTCCACTTCGAAGGCGTTCGGCGCGACCAGCCGGCCGCTGCCTTCGACCACGGTGATGCCGCGGCCCTTCACGAGTCCGGTCAAACCCTTGTAGAGGCGGTTGACGACCCCGTCCTTGTAGGCGTTGACCTTGGCGACGTCGATCCCGTCGAGCGAGGCGCGGACGCCGACCTTTTCGCTCTCCCGAGCGGCGTCGGCTACCTCGGCGGCGTGCAGAAGTGCTTTGGTCGGGATGCAACCGCGATGCAGACAGGTGCCGCCGACCTTGTCGCGCTCGACCATGATCACTGACAGGCCGAGCTCGGCCGCTCGCAGCGCGCAGGCGTAACCGCCGCTGCCGGCGCCCAAGATCACTAGGTCGGCGGAGTTGGCTGACGCCACGACGCGACTCCTTACCTTTGGGCGTGCGGTGCACGACGCCCGAGACGACGATGTCCGTCGCCCATTCTCACACTGGCCGTTCAGTGCTTTGAGTGCGCGTGTCCGTGGTTGTCCGTTGCTGTCACCGACACAGTTGCGCCGTGGCCTTTCCGCTTGGCGGCCACGTGGGCGGCGTTCTTGACAACCGTGCCGTGCGCGGGCTTATGCCCGTGGCCGCCGCCGGGACCTTCGCCTGCCGTCGGCGGCAGGGTAGGTGCGGGCATCGGGGACCGTGGTGAGGGGGAGCGGCGCGGTGCCGGAGTGGGACTCGGACTGTCCGCGGTCACCGCGCCGCTCACGTGCGCACTGGGTTGGGCCGGGACGGTCGGCGAAGCATGGGTCGCCGGCACGACCCTCTCGCTGACCGGCGCTACATGCCGCAGCGCGACTGCTCCGCCGACCGCGCCTGCTGTCAGACAGCCGGCAACCGCCGTCGCCACTTTGAGCTTGGCGACGACAACCGACGGCCAACCCGCGCGCACGCTCCCTCCGTGCGGGCGTCGTCGGGGGGTACGGCGTCCGCAGTAGCGAGTTCGGCTGCGCTGCTGCCTTGGCTCGATGCTCCTGAAGAGTGGTTCTGAGCGCCTAGGCCAACGTGTCGATGAAGTCGACCAGCGTCCGGATCGGGACGCCGGTTCCCCCCTTCGGGGTGTATCCGTGCGATTCGCCCTGGTTGAAGCTCGGCCCGGCGATGTCCAGGTGTGCCCAGCGCACGCCGTCCGGGACGAACTCCTTCAAGAAGATGCCCGCGACGAGCATGCCGCCGTAGCGGTCACCCACGTTGGCGATGTCGGCGACTTCGGAGTCGAGCGACTTGCGCAGTTCATCCGGCAACGGCATCGGCCACGCCTGCTCGCCGGCGGCCTCTGCCACCGACGTGATCTCGGTGCGCAGGGTGTCGTCGTTGGCCATCACGGCATAGACCCGGCTGCCAAGAGCAACGAGCTGTGCGCCGGTCAGCGTCGCGACGTCGATGATGATGTCCGGTTTCTCCTCCGCGGCCCGGGCGATCGCGTCGGCGAGGATCAGGCGTCCCTCGGCATCGGTGTTGAGGACCTCGACCGTCTTCCCGCCGCGCATCGTCAGGACATCGGACGGGCGGATCGCATGCCCGCTCGGCATGTTCTCCGCCGTCGGCACCCAGCCGACGACGTTGACCGCGGGCTTTAGCTGAGCGACTGCGCGCAGCGTGGCGATCACCGCCGCCGCGCCGCCCATGTCGGACTTCATCCACTCCATCGCCTGTGCCGGCTTGAGTGACAGGCCACCGGAGTCGAACGTGATGCCCTTCCCGACGAGATGCACCGTCGTCTTCGCCGACCGGCCCGCGTCATACGCGATGCGCACGAGCCGCGGCGGGTTGGACGAGCCGGCGCCGACGCCGAGGATGCCGCCGTATCCGCCGTCGGCAAGTGCCTTCTCGTCGAGGACCTGCACGTCGCACCCTGCTGCGCTGCAGGCATCGACCGCTGCCTGAGCGAACGCGTCCGGCCGCAGGTCGCCAGGTGGGGTGTTGACCAGGTCCCGGGCGAGGGAGACGACCTCGCCGATGACCGCCGCCCGCTCGACGACCGCGCGCACCTTCTTGTCCCGCGGGTCTTTCAGGACGAGTACGACGCTGCCGACCGGGCGCGCCTGTCGCGAGGCGCCGGTGTGATAGCGGCTGAAGCTGTAACCGCCCAAGTGGGCGCCTTCCGTCACAGCGCGCAAGGTGTCGAGGTCGCCGTCGCCGTTAGCCGACGCCAGCGCAGTCGCGACACGTGCCGCCGTACCCGCCAGCGAGCGCACAGCCGCGCCTACGCCGCGGCGGATGGCCTCGGCGTCATACCCCTCGCCCTTGGCCGGGGTGGGGCCGACGCCGACGGCGACGAGCGCGGGGGCCGCGGTTCGACCCAGCGTCGCGAGCTTCACGACCTCGCCGGCCTTGCCGGTCGCCCCCATCGCTTTGAGCGTGGCGAGGAGGTCCTTCTTGAAGGCTTTGTCGACGTCCGCTGCTCCGGGCAACAGGCTCGGCCCGCCGCGGCCGGAGGAGACACCGACCACGATCGCGTCGGCCTTGACCTCGGACAGCGCTGTCTTTGTCAGGGTCACTGCGGTCATGGGGGCCGATGCTAACGCCCGTGCGGAAGAGTGCCGTCTGCTCCGATACGGTCGCGAGCCATGGCAGGACCCGAACTTTTTCGCTCGCCGCTGCACGATCGGCACGTCGCGCTCGGAGCGCGGATGGCAGAGTTCGGCGGCTGGGAGATGCCGATTCAGTACGTCGGTGTCGTCGAGGAACACACCGCGGTGCGCGAGCGGGTCGGTCTCTTCGACGTCTCGCACCTCGGCAATGTGGAGGTCAGCGGGCCGGGTGCCAAGGCCTTCGTCAACGCGTGTCTGACCAACGACCTGAACCGCATCGGTCCCGGACAGGCGCAATACACGCTGTGTGGTGACGACGTGAGCGGCGGTGTCGTCGACGACCTGATCGCCTATGTCAGCAGCGACGATGACCTGCACCTCGTACCTAACGCCGCCAACGCGGCCGAGGTGGTTCGCCGGCTCGTGGCCGCCGCTCCCGATGACGTCAGCGTCATTGACCGGCATCGCGACTTCGCCATCCTCGCGGTGCAAGGGCCTCGGTCGGCGGACGTTCTTCGCAACGTGGGACTTGAAGCAGAACTCGACTACATGGCATTCACGGTTGTCGATCGCGATGCGGGACGTGTCATCGTGTGCCGGACCGGCTATACCGGTGAGCACGGCTACGAACTGGTCGTCCCCGCGGATGCTGCGCTCACGTTGTGGGACGAGATCTATGCCGCGGTGACGTCGTATGACGGCCGAGCCTGCGGGCTCGGCGCGCGGGACACGTTGCGGACCGAGATGGGCTATCCCTTGCACGGCCAGGACCTTTCGCTCGACATCACTCCCGTGCAGGCAAGGTGTGGCTGGGCCGTCGGCTGGGACAAGCCGGCGTTCTGGGGTCGCGACATCTTGCAGAAGGAGCGCGCTGAAGGTGCGCGTCGACTGTTGTGGGGTCTGCGCTCTGACGCGCGCGCGATTCCGCGTCCGCATATGACGGTGCTCTCGGCGGATGGCGGGAACGTAGGGGAGATGACCAGTGGCACGTTCTCTCCGACGCTGCGCGTCGGGATCGGTCTGGCATTGCTCGACCGGACGGTCAGTGAGGGCGACGATGTCGTCGTCGACGTCCGTGGCAGATCGGCGACGATGACGGTGGTCAAGCCACCCTTCGTCGAGTCGCACGTGAGGTGAGCGTCAGCTCCTCGACAGATCGCGTCCTCCTGATCGGGATGATGGGCGCGGGCAAGACGACGGTGGGCCGAACGCTCGGAATGACGCTCGGCTGGCCGTACTACGACAACGACGAACTGTTGCGTCGTGCCGTCGGTGTCGACACGCGGACGGTGCAGGAGCGGCGCGGCGAGGCGGCGCTGCGGCGCGCGGAGTCGATGGCGTTGACCGTTGCGCTCACCGAAGCCGGTCCGCTCGTTGCCGGCGTTGCCGGCGGCATCGTGATGGATCCCTTGGATCGCAGCCGGTTACGTGCCGGCGGGTTCGTGGTGTGGTTGCGCGCGAACATCGAGACGTTGGCGCGTCGCGTTCAAGGCACGGACCGACCGTGGCTTGGCAAGGACCCGCGTCGCGCGCTGACCGCGTTGTATGCCGGCCGGGCTCATCTCTACGCGTCTGTCGCAGACCTCATCGTCGACGTCGACGAGCTCCCCCCGGACGCGGTCGCCGCCCGGATCTCCTCCCGACTTGTCAGACCGTGAAAGCGCCTCGGCAGTTTCAGCGTCTGACAAGTGCTTCGAGTCGGTCGAGCGCGGCCGCGATGGCGTCGACATCGGCCTTGGTCGCGGGTGCGGATTCGGGTTTGAGCTCGACCACGATCCCGCCTCCGGCGCCGAGCGTGGCCTCGGCGACCTGACTGACGTTTCCGGCACCTTGCCGCTTGAGGGCAGCATCGAGATTCGCCTTTCGCAGACCTTCTCTCGCCAGTTCGCGTTCGTCGTACTTGCCGTTCTCGACCAGCACGGTGTCCGTTCCTTCGAAGAGGCGACCAACGACGTTGTTCGCGTAAGAGAAACGAACGACGATGCCGTTGATCGCGAGCAGGATCACGGCACCGAGCAAGCCGCCGACTAGCGAGTCGTCGGGACCGATGATGGCGTTCTGTACGACGTTCGACAGCAACAGCACGACCACGAGATCGAAGTTGTTGAGCTGTGCTAAGTCACGCCTGCCCGCAATGCGGAGCAGGATGGCGATGGCTAGGTAGACCGCAACCGTGCGGATGGCCTTCTCAGCAACAGACATGTCCATGTGCAGCAGTTGATGCGTCATGTCGGCAGTGTCCGCTAACGTGCGGCTCGTGGCGTGGACGTGGCGATACGAAGACCCGAGTGGCAACGCGATCGAGCCCGCCGAGGCACCGGCCGGCGAGCCGTTCCCGACGCAAAGCGACGCCGAGACATGGCTCGGTGAGAACTGGCGCGAGCTCGCCTCAGCCGGCGTCGATCAGGTCACGCTGCTCGACAGCGGCCGTGAGGTCTACGGCCCGATGAGCTTGCACGAGGGCTGACGTCCTAGGGCCTGGTGGGCGGGCTCTTGGTTTGTGACGCGTCTCGTACGACGACCTCGCCGAGCACTTCGTCGATCTGTTTGAGCACGCCGGATTCGAGCTGAACACCGGATGCCTTGACGTTGTCCTTGACCTGCTCCGGCTTGGACGCGCCGATGATCGCGCTCGCGACATTGGCGTTCTGCAACACCCACGCGACGGCGAGCTGAGCCATCGACAAGCCGCACTCGTCGGCGATCGGCTTCAACTGCTGCACGCGCGTCAGGACGTCGTCGTTGAGGAAACGACCGATGAAGCCCGCCCCGCTTGGGTCTGTCGCTCGCGACCCCTCGGGCGGTTGGGCGCCCGGCAGGTATTTGCCCGTCAGTACGCCCTGGGCGATCGGTGACCAGACGATCTGCGACAGTCCAAGGTCTTCGCACGTCGGCACGACCTCGGTCTCGATGACCCGCCAGATCATGTTGTATTGCGGTTGGTTGGAGACGAGTGGCACGCGTAGCTCGTCAGCCAGTTCCTTCGCGGCGCGGATCTCCTCGGCCCGCCATTCGGACACCCCGATGTAGAGGGCTTTGCCGGCGCGGACGACGTCTGCGAAGGCCTGCATCGTCTCGTCGAGCGGCGTCGAGTGGTCGTAGCGATGCGCTTGGTAGAGGTCGACATAGTCGGTCTGCAGCCGCTGCAGCGATCCTTCGATCGACCGGAGGATGTGCTTGCGGGAGAGGCCACGGTCGTTGGGTCCCGGACCGGTTGGCCAGAACACCTTGGTGAAGATCTCGAGCCCGTCCCGCCGTTCGCCGGCAAGGGCGCGGCCGAGGACGGATTCCGCCTTCGTAGCGGCATACACATCGGCGGTGTCGAACGTCGTCACGCCCTGGTCGAGAGCGGCGCGGACGCACGCGAGCGCTTGCTCTTCCTCGACCTGGCTTCCGTGGGTGATCCAGTTGCCGTACGAGATCTCACTGACAAGCAGCCCGCTGGTGCCGAGGTGTCGATGTTCCATGCGATCGACGTTACGACTACCGATCGTCAGGCTGGTCCCGGGTGCTTCTTCGGCGCGGGTGGGCGGCGCATCCGCCGCGGCTGCATCGACCGCAGCATCGCGTAAGGGAGGATCCCGACCGCGTCCTTGTCGCCGTACCTCTCGCTGACGGCCCGTTTGGCGCCACGCCCCACACGCACCGAGTCGACGACGACGCCGAAGAAGCTCAGCAAGATCAGCAGGTTGGCGATGGCGACCACCTTCGGGTTCGGGACGAACGCCAGCCCGAAGACGATGATCACCATGCCGAAGAAGACCTGGCCGAGGGTGAACCGGCCATCGACGTACTCGCGGGCGAGCTTCTTGCCCGGCCCGGCGTCTCGCGGCGGCAGATACCGCTCCTCGCCGGTCTGCAGCGCCTGACGCTGGAGCCCACGCTGCTCGCGCAACTTCTGCCGGCGCAGCGCCGCGGCTTCCTTCCGGTTGCTCGGGACGGCGGTACGACGGCTCTTACGCGCATCGCTCCGTTTAGGGGTCGGGCGGCCTTTGCCAGCCGGGACCGGCTCCTCCTCGTTCACGTCGGCCAGCATAGGAACGTCGTGCTCCGCGCGCTGGAGGAACACCGCGGCGCCACGCGCTCACTCAGCGGATCCTCAGGCGGCGAACTAGGCTGGATGTCCAGGGGTCGACCGAGCCCCTGGCTCCGAGGAGGGCCGGGACCGAGATGGGCATGGGAAGCCGCCTAGCGCTGATTTTCAAGGCAAAGGCCAACAAGGCACTGGACCGTGCGGAAGATCCGCGCGAAGTCCTGGACTATTCCTACGAAAAGCAGCTCGAGCTGTTGACGAAAGTGCGTCGCGGCGTTGCTGATGTCGCCACCAGCCGCAAGCGCCTCGAGATCCAGATGCAGCAGCTGCAGGCCTCGGCCGACAAGCTGCAGGGCCAGGCCCAGCAGGCCGTCGGGGCTGGTCGGGACGACCTCGCGCGCGAGGCGCTGACCCGTCGGGCCGCCGCCAACCAGCAGCTCTCCGACTTGCAGACGCAGCACGCGCAGCTGCAGGCCGAGGAGGAGAAGCTCACGCTTGCCTCCCAGCGGCTGCAGGCCAAGGTCGATGCCTTCCGCACGCGCAAGGAGACGATCAAGGCGACCTACACGGCCGCCGAGGCCCAGACCAAGATCGGCGAGGCCATGTCGGGCATCTCCGAGGAGATGGGCGACGTCGGCATGGCGATGCAGCGCGCCGAGGACAAGACCGCGCAGATGCAAGCCCGGGCCGGGGCGGTCGACGAGCTGCTCGCCAGCGGCGCGCTCGACGACGCCAGCAGCCCGCTCGGCAAGCAGGACGACATCCAGCGCGAGCTGGACGCGATGTCCTCGGGCAGCAACGTCGAGCTCGAGCTCGCAAAGCTCAAGGGCGAGCTGCCGGCCGGCCAGGCGCCGAGTGCCATCGAGGCCGGGGGCACGCAGTCCGCTGCCACCGAACCTGCAGCCCAGGAGGAACAGAAGTGATCGTCCGCATCCTGGGCGAAGGGCAGGTCGACGTTCCCGACGGAGAACTCGACGCCCTCAACACGCTCGACGACACCCTGCAGCGAGCGGTCGAGGGCGGCAACGAAGACGAGTTCACTCAGTCACTCGTTGCCCTGCTGAGCCGTGTCCGTGAAGTCGGCCGGCCGCTGCCGGACGACGAGATCGTTCCCTCCGACCTTGTTCTTCCTTCCGCCGACGCCTCCCTCGCCGAGGTGCGTGAGCTCCTCGGTGAAGAAGGCCTTATCCCAGGTTGACGAAGATGGCTACACGTTCTCGCTTCCCCGCTGATCACGGCCTCGCGGCTCGTATGACGTTCACGATGTTCCTCATCGGAGCGCTGTACGTCGCCGTCATCGCCGCGCTTATCGCCTACCACGTCAACATCGGCTTCATCGTCATCCTTGCCGGTGGTCTGCTGTTCGCGCAGTACTACTTCTCGGACAAGATGGCGCTCTACGGCATGGGCGGCCGCATCGTCACACCGGAAGAGGCGCCGGAGCTGCACGGCATCGTCGACCGGCTGTGTGCGCTCGCCAACATGCCGAAGCCAAAGGTGGCGATCGCCGACACCGACATCCCCAACGCGTTCGCGACAGGACGTAACCCGAACAACGCCGTTGTGTGCGCGACGACCGGCATCATGCGCCGGCTCAACACCGAAGAGCTCGAGGGCGTGCTCTCGCACGAGCTGTCGCACGTCGCGCATCGCGACGTTGCGGTCATGACCTTCGCATCGTTCCTCGGCATGGTGGCGGGTTTCATCACCCGCTTCGCGTTCTACAGCGGACTGTTCGGCGGTTACGACCGACGCGACCGCGACAACAACGGCGCGCCCGCGGTCGCCGTCATCATGCTGGTGTCCATCGTCGTCTACGCCCTCTCGTTCTTGCTGACGCGCGCGCTGTCGCGCTACCGCGAGCTCTCTGCCGACCGAGCGGGTGCGATGCTCACCGGCCGGCCATCCGCGCTCGCGTCCGCGTTGCAGAAGGTGACGGGCGACATGGCCCGGATCCCGACACGCGACCTGCGCGCCGCGGAACCGTTCAACGCGTTCTTCTTCACGCCGGCGCTGGCCAACGGTTTCAGCATCTCGTCGCTGTTCTCCACGCACCCGTCGCTGGAGAAGCGGCTTGCCCAGCTCGCCAAGATCTCCACCCAGCTCGGCCAGCCGGTCTCCTAGACAGCTGATGGGCCTCTTCGACACGATCCTCGGGCGCAGCAAGCCGGCGAAGCCCGACCTCGACGAGCTGTTCGCGCTGCCGTCGGCGGCCATCACGCTCGAGGCGGGCATGCGGCTCAAGCCCACCGGTACGGGCTCGGTCTGCGTCAAGCCCGCCGAAGGCGGCGGCTTCGCCGGGCTGCGCGAACAGATCCAACAACTGCTCGACGCCGACAACGACAAATACACCGAGAAGACAGACTCCTTCGGGTTCAGCTGGATCACCCGCGAAGGCGATGGGGGCGACCTGTCCGACCTCGTTGCCGACCTGCATGCGGTCAACGCCTCACTTCAAGATGCGGGCTTCGGCCCGGCGCTGCTGTGCACACTGGTGACGTTCTCAGGTGATGGCGGCGCGCCCGTTGGTCTCGTCTACCTCTACAAGCGCGGCACGTGGTACCCGTTCGTGCCGACCGGCCAAGACAAGCGCGACAACGCCAGGGAGCTGCAGGTCCGCGCCGTACTCGGCTCAGATCTGAAGATCGAGTCAGACCTGTCCCGATGGTTCCCGGTCTGGGGTGCCCCAGGACTGTGATGCTGCCCGAGTGGCTTGCCGCATCGGGGAAGCCACTGCCCGGTGTCTTCCATCACTTCGAAGGGACGCTGCAGCACTGGGGGTATCTCGCGGTCGGCGGGTTCCTGTTCTTCGAGGACTTCGGTGTCCCGCTGCCCGGCGAGACGTTGCTCATCGCCGCGGCTTTGTATGCCGGCGCCGGTCATCTCAACGTGTGGGTCGTCGGCGTGGTCGCCTTTGCCGCTGCGGTCCTCGGCGACAACGTCGGCTATGTCATCGGGCGCAAGGGCGGACGCCGCCTGGTCGAGCAGTTCGGCCGATACGTCTTCATCACACCGGTGCGGCTCGATCGTGCAGAGGCATTCTTCGACAAGCACGGCGGCCAGGTCGTCACCTTCGCGCGTTTCATCGAGGGTCTGCGCCAGCTCAACGGAATCATCGCGGGCACCATCGGCATGCCCTGGCGGCGGTTCCTGCTCTTCAACGCGCTTGGCGCTGCCTTGTGGGTGGCCACCTGGACGTCGATCGGCTATCTCGCCGGCAGCCACGTCGAGACGATCTCGCGCTACTTCACCTATTTCGCGGTCGCCGCAGCCGTCGTCATCGTCGCCTTCCTGCTCTGGCATCTGCGCCATCGTCGCAAGCGCAAGCATGCGGACGTATCACCCAGTAGTTCCGGCTCTCGATAAAGAAAGGTCATCTGTACGAAAGGACTGAGCCATGTCTCTGTCTCCCGGAATGCGAGCCGGCTTGGTCGTCGCGGCCACCGGCACGGCGATGGCACTGTCAGTGCCGGCGCTGGCTGACCCCGGCAACGGCAACGGGTTGCAACCCGCGGGCGAGTTCACGTGCACTGGTGCGTTCAACGGCACCGTGGATCCGATTGCACCGCCCAACGGCCAGAGTGCGATCGCCTTCGTCAACGGCACCGTCTACGCAATTCTCAGCATCACGGGGACGGCGCCGGACGGCACCGTCGTCTTCCACAAGGATTACGGCCAGCGCAGTGGCTTCGGTCCGTCGAGCACGTGCGTCGGGCCAGGGACACAGGGCGTGACGCTCACGGTGGTCGTCGCACCGAACAGCGGCACCTCCGGCTGACAAGTCCGCTTCACGGCCTCCGGGGGCAGGGCAGGAGTTCGCTGTCCGACGGCGAATCGGTCGCTTACACCCAGCGATTTGCCCAGCCCACGGAGGATCCCGTGCGTTCCGCCCTGCGCGTCTTCTTTTCTGCTGTCCCCGTGGCGGCGCTACTCACTCCCATCGCCGCCGTCGCCGTCGCGACACCCGCCTTCGCAGACACATCCGGTTCGACGCCGGCGTGGACGCCGCCGGTCAAGCTGGCGGGTGGCGGCGCGGAGCCGAGCATTCGCGTTGCCCCGGACGGCCGCACCGCGGCGTACATCGCCGCGCCGTCGGCTCTGGGCAGCAACTTCTGGCGTGTCGAGGAGTCCGTCGACTCCGCCGGGATCACGCACTTCACCCCGAGCGACGCGCAGCAGCCGGATCTGGGCACCGGTGGCGGTGACGCCGAGATCTCGGTGGGCCAGCAGATCGACCCGACGTCTGGCTGCGCACCGATCGCCTACTCGGGTCTGCACAACATCGACCTGTTCGACAACTTCACCGTGGCGACGTCGACCGACTGTGGCAAGACGTTCTCGCTCGCGAACCCCTTCGGCACTCAGAACACGTTGACCGACCGGCAGTGGCAGACCTTCGACGGCCAGCTGACCAACCACCTCATCTACCACAAGGTCGACACGGGTCAGATCGTCGATTCGGTGTCGTATGACGGCGGCAAGACCTACGTCACTTTGGGCACGCCCGCCGGCGCTACGGGCCTTATCGACGCAGCGCACGCCTACACGATCCAAAACGTCAAGATCGGCAACATCCTGACCGACGAGAGCCGTCCGGTGTCAGGCAAGACGTATCCGATCAGCGGCGAGCAGGTGCATACGTTGTGGGCGACGTTCGCCGGCAGCCGCGACGCAGCTGACGCAGTCCAAGGTGCCGCTGCCTCAGGCGGCTGGGACCACCTCGACACCATCTACGTTGCTCGGTCGGACGACGGTGGACTCACCTGGACCGACACTGCGGCCTACACGACCGGCGCTAGCGAGACGCGCGAGCTCGACCTGATCTTCCCGGTCCTCACGGAGGACACCGCCGGCAACCTCTACAGCGCGTGGACCGATGGCAACCTCATCCAGTACGTCGTCTCCACGGATGCCGGCCAGTCCTGGTCGAAGCCCTACACGGTGAACCCGGGGGAGTCCGGCGCCAAGGCGACGGACGGCACTGCTGACCTCTTCCCATGGATCGCCGGCGGAGGTCCGGGTCGCCTCGACGTCGTCTGGTACCACGGCCAGGGTGGCGACACCACTGGGTACCGCAACGTGGGAACCGGTGACACGAAATGGACGGTGGCCTTCGCGCAGCTCGCGGATGCGACCGCGGTCGACAGCGCCGGCGCCGCAGCACCGACGGTTGTGCAGCGGGATCTCGCGGTGACGCCGACGATGCACACCGGCAACGTCTGCAACAACGGAACGACCTGCGGCATCACCGATAACGGTGACCGCACTCTGCTCGACTTCTTCCAGGTCGCCATCGACGCAGCCGGGCGCGCCAACATCGCCTATGCGGCCGACCAGGGCAGCGCCGGCACGGCCCACGTCGAATACACCCGGCAGAACTCCGGCCAGAGCGTGTATGACGGCAGCGTCATCACGCCTTCTGCTTTCGCTGCCGACGACGGCGCCGCCGCGTGCACACCTGACGGCACGATCACCGACCCCGCGGGTGACGCCACCGGGGCCGTACTCGTGACGTCGACGCCGACACCATCGCAGGCGGACCTCGACGTCACCCGTGCATGGATCTCCACCACGCCGGCAACGGCAACGGATCCGGAGAGCCTGACCTTCCACATTCATGTCACGAACCTCGGTGACACAGGTGGGCAGTACTTCCGCTTCTACTTCAGCTACGGGACGACCCAATACCTCGCCATCATGAGCCGCGACCAGACGGGCGCCAAGGCTTACTCGCTCAGCCAGAACGGCACAACGGGGGCGTCGTCGCTCAAGACGATCACAGGATCGTTCGACACGGCGGCAAGCGAAGTAACCGCGACGTTCAGACTCAACGACTTCAACACGGCGGCCTCGCCATCAACCGCGATGGCGGATGGCGCGACGCTGGGCGGTCTGCAGGTGCTTGCGCAGCGGGATGCCGGAGTACTCACGGCCACGTCCGACACGGCGACCGGCACCTGCCCGTACATCGTCGGAACAGTCGGGACTCCCGCGGCGACACTGCCGGAGACACCGGTTGCCGTGCTGTTGCCGATTGCGGGTGTGCTGATCGGCGGATGGCTGATGCTGCGTCGCCGACAGGAGCGGGCAACCGCACGGGCCTGACAGTCCGGTCGCTCAGACTCCGGGCAGCGCGAGCATCTGGTCGAGGGCAACCTTGGCGTAGTGCGTCGTCTCCGCGTCGACTTCGATCTGGTTGACGACGCGGCCGTCGACGAGTGACTCGAGCGCCCACACGAGGTGCGGCAGGTCGATCCGGTTCATCGTCGAGCAGAAGCACACGGTCTTGTCGAGGAACACGATCGTCTTGTCCGGGTGCTGCTTCGCCAGCCGCGACACGAGATTGAGCTCGGTGCCGATGGCCCACGCTGATCCCGCTGGCGCCGCATCGATCGTCTTGATGATGAACTCGGTCGAGCCGACCAGATCAGCAGCAGTGACGACCTCGTGCGTGCACTCCGGATGCACCAAGACAGTGACACCAGGCACGCGCTCGCGCACCTCGTCGACGCATTCAGAGCTGAAGCGACCGTGCACCGAGCAGTGACCCTTCCAGAGGATCATCGTCGCGGCCTGGAGCTGCTCGGTCGTGAGGCCACCGCCCGGCTTGCGGGGGTCGAACACCACACAGTCATCGAGTGACAGACCCAGCTTCAGCACGGCCGTGTTGCGACCGAGGTGCTGGTCCGGCAAGAACAGGACCTTCGAGCCGCCACCCCGGCGAGCAGGGTCGAGAGCCCAGCGCAGGGCGACCTCGGCGTTCGACGACGTACAAATCGTGCCGCCGTGGCGCCCGGTGAACGCCTTGATGGCGGCCGACGAGTTCATGTAAGAGACCGGAACCGTCACGTCGGCGACGCCAGCATCGACCAGCACGTCCCACGCATCAGCGACCTGCTGGTCGGTGGCCATGTCCGCCATCGAGCAACCCGCCGCGAGATCCGGCAGGACCACCTGTTGGTGGCTGCCCGTCAGGATGTCGGCCGACTCGGCCATGAAATGAACACCGCAGAAGACGACGTATGACGCCTCCGGTCGGGCCGCGGCCTCGCGCGCAAGCTTGAACGAGTCTCCGGTGACGTCAGCGAACTGGATGACCTCGTCGCGCTGGTAGTGATGGCCAAGGACGAACACGGAGTCACCGAGCGTCGCTTTGGCCGCGCGGGCGCGTTCCACCAGCGTGGGGTCCGAGGCAGGCGGCAGCTCACCAGGACACGACGTCCCGCGCTCGGAGTCAGGATCGGTTCGCTGCCCGAGCAGCAACAGCGTCAGGGGGGTCGGCTCGACCCCCAGGTCCTCGTAACCCAATTCCTGGGTATTCGGTTCAGTCATCGACATCGCAACAAGTGCAACACAGGGAGGTGCACAAGCCTTCCGAATGGTTGAGAGCAGGCATCAAAGATAGGCGCCGTCCGGCAGGTATGCCGCCGGCGGAGTGCGGCCGCGCCAGTAGACCGGGCCGGACGGCTCCAGGCGTAGCCGCGCTTCGACCGCCACGCGGATGGCCCACTGCTGGCCGCCGTTGACGTGACCGATCTCACGCTCACCGCCGTGTTCGGTGCTCAGACATGCCCACAGCAGCGCGGTCGCAGTGTCGTCATTCGTTGCCGCGACCGTCACGAGGTGACCGTCGTCGCGGACATAGGCGTATCCGCGACCACTGGCGTCGTCGACCACGAACATCGTCGCAAGCGAACACAACAAGGGGTGGTCGGGGCCGCGCGCGGCACCGCGAACCTCGCGGTCCACCGCGTCGGCAAACTCCGCCCGTGCTGCGTCGCCGATCCGCACGCGACCGTCGGAACGGGGGAGTAAGGACCGGTCTACTTCGCCACGTGCCTGGATCTGCGGATAGAGGTCGAACCCCGCCGTCGCATAACTGCGCATCGCCCGCGGATCTCTGCTGGACAGGATGACCGCTGTCGTGGTCGCGTCGGCGTAGCGCAAGGACGCCTCCAGCAACTGCCGTCCGAGGCCCTTGCTCTGCACATCCGGGTCGACCGCGAGCAACGACAGACCCCACAACGAGTCGCGCCGCAGCGCCAACGCCGTCCCGACGACCACGCCGTCGACAGTCGCCACCCACGACCCCTCGGGGTCGTGCTCGAGGAAGTGTTGGAACCGCTTGGTCTGCCGGGCGATGACCTTGTCCGTGATTGCCGGGGCGGGCTCCCCGTGCAGCTCGTCGTATGCCCCGAACGACTTCGTCTGGACCTGGCGGGCCGACTCGATGTCCTCCGCCGCGAGCAGGCGAACGGTCACGTCCACCCCGCCTTCCTAGCGGGACGAGAGGATCCCGTCATGCGAGTTCTCGTCGCGCCGGACTCCTTCGGCGGGACACTCACGGCACCCGAGGCCGCTGACGCCATAGCTGCCGGGTGGCGACAAGCAGTCCCGGCCGCCCACCTCGACCTCGTGCCGCTGTCCGATGGGGGCCCCGGGTTCGTCGACGTACTGGCCACCTCACTCGATGGGCAGCGGCGCGTCGTCGACACGCGCGGGCCGCTCGGTGACCCGGTGGCCGCCTCGCTGCTCGTCGTCGACGACACCGGCTACGTCGAGTCCGCGCAAGTGGCCGGGCTACACCTGCTCGGCACGGAGCGACTGGACCCACGACGGGCGTCCACGTACGGCGTCGGCGAGCTGATCGCCGCCGCCATACCCGGCATCCACCGTGTCGTCGTCGGATTGGGCGGGACGGCCACCAACGACGGCGGAGCAGGGATGTGGGCCGCGCTCGGCGCCCAGCCTGCCGATCGGCTCGCGGCCGGCGGGGCCGGGCTCGCCGAGCTGACGGAGGTGCTGCCGCCGCATCCGCTGCCGCTCACCCTCGTCGCGGCGACCGACGTCGACAACCCGCTGCTCGGGCCGAATGGCGCCAGCGCCGTCTACGGGCCGCAGAAGGGCGCGGACCGAGCCGCGGTGCTCGACCTGGACGACGCCTTGCGCCGCTGGGCCGACCTCGTGGAGACCCGTACCGCCCAACCGGGACTCCGGGAGCGTGCCGGAGCCGGAGCGGCCGGCGGGCTCGGCTTCGGACTGATCGCCCTTGGCGCGGCTGTCGTGTCCGGGTTCGGCGTCGTCGCCGACGCGGTCGGGCTGGCCGACCGAGTGGCCGGCGCTGACCTGGTGGTGACCGGCGAAGGCAGCCTCGACGGTCAGTCGCTACGCGGCAAGGTCGTCGTTCGGGTCGCGCGAGCCGCGCAGGAGGCGGGCATCCCGTGTGTCGTCATCGCCGGTCGCAGCGATGTGGGCAACCGCGAGGCGGCAGCCGCCGGGATCGACGACATCCAGTCGGTCGCCGGCCTGCTCGGTTCACGTGAGGCAGCCCTGGCTGCCGGTGCCGACGGGGTTCGGCAGGCGGCCGCCACGCTGGCCCGCCGGTGGGCGGGGTTGGGAATAAGCGAGCCGCCGACGACGTAGTCTGTAGTCATGACAGTCCAGGACACTGAAACCGCCGACACCAGCGCCCCGACCGGCGTCGTCCTCACTGACACGGCATCTGCCAAGGTCAAGCACCTGCTCGACCAGGAGGGTCGCGACGACCTTGCCCTGCGCGTCGCCGTGCAGCCGGGCGGCTGCTCCGGCCTTCGCTACCAGCTGTTTTTCGACGAGCGGCAGCTTGACGGCGACGAGCTCACCGACTTCAGCGGCGTCAAGGTCGTGGTCGACCGGATGAGCTCGCCCTACCTCTCCGGCGCGGTCATCGACTTCGTCGACACCATCGAGAAGCAGGGCTTCACGATCGACAACCCCAACGCGACGGGCTCTTGCGCCTGCGGCGACAGCTTCCACTGATCCCGGGGCTCAGCCACCGGCTCGCGGCGTTGTCAGTCGCTTGCGTGCCTAAGCACGTGGCGCTCCCTTCCGCCCTTGCGACCCGCCGCCTGCTCTCCTGGGACAACCCACAAGGACAAACGAAAAGGCCCGGCACTCGCCGGGCCTTTTGCGTCGCAGGGACGCGTCTAGCTGCCGTAGGGCTCCAGCCCGTCGACCAATGACGCGGTCGACTCCGGGATCCGGATCTCCGCCTTCGTGAGGTCGATGACCCGCGGGGACAGCGTGCGAGGACGCGGCAGCATCGCGATCTGGAGACGCTTGGCGTCCTCGATCAGGCTGGTCAGGTCGCCCTCAACGGCTGTCGGCTGGGTCGGCATGACTCGACGCTAAGGATCTACTCACCGGTAGCCAACGCTTACTCGGGAGTAACAACTCCTAATCTCGGCTAGCGTTTCCCGCCGTGCGCATCGCGGTCACCGGATCCATCGCCACTGACCACCTCATGACCTATCCCGGTCGGTTCGCCGAGCAGCTGCTGCCGGACCAGCTGGCCCACCTCTCGGTGTCCTTTCTGGTGACCGAGCTGGACGTGCGTCGCGGGGGAGTGGCGGCCAACATCGCCTTCGGGCTGGGTGTGCTGGGGCTGTCGCCGCTGCTCGTCGGAGCCGTCGGGGCCGACTTCGCCGACTACCGGGTCTGGTTGGAGCGCCACGGCGTCGACACCGGTGGGGTCCACGTGTCCGAGCTGCGGCACACCGCCCGGTTTGTCTGCACGACGGATGTCGACCACAACCAGATCGCGTCGTTCTATGCGGGCGCGATGAGCGAAGCCCGCGAGATCGAGCTCGCCGCGCTCGGGCCGCTCGACCTCATCCTGGTGAGCCCCAACGATCCGGCGGCGATGCTGCGCCATACCGATGAGGCGCGCG